>JABNAD010000147.1_pt1 | contig 60561 bp, 44 predicted proteins | sample 7240381 | NCBI WGS metagenome assembly JABNAD01 (sample SAMN11332834, study PRJNA596920) | anaerobic digester metagenome | biome: digested sludge; isolation source: digested sewage sludge-derived enrichment culture grown on H2/CO2 | place: Germany: Goettingen
GTATATAAGTATCAATCTGATAATCTTTCCACGTTTCTGGGCGTTCGGGTTTCGTCGGATGTTCTGTCCAAAAGATATCATCCACTTCAGAAAGATATGTTTCTGCGTTATATTTTTCTACGAAATACTTTCCGCAACCGGTATGATCAACATGTCCGTGTGTTAAGACTAACTTCTTTATTGTATCTGGATCCCAACCTACAGATTTAATCGCATCTACTATCGCATCAAAAACAATTTTTGAAGGCCAAATAGCATCGATTACTATCAATCCATCACTGGTTTTTAATACGAAACAATTGGTTTCTTTTTGCGCAATAATTAGTAAATCATCAAAAATGAGAGCATGAGTAAAAAATGACATGTCCTCCATTGCTTTGATGGTTTCTTTTGTAATGATTGGTTTGTTTAATCTATTCATTTTTGATTACTCCTCTGTACAATTTATTTTAAAGTCATACAGAGGTTAAACGATTCTTTGGGTGCATTTTTAAATATATTTTCATGATTCACCTCACGATATCTATCTTTATATACTGATTTAAACATACTCCATTCATCGACAAAAAATTATACTTTGAAAAATGGAGATTATCTTCAATAACTAATTGCAATGCAATTGCTTTTTAACATTATATTGCAAAAAAATTGAAAAAGAAAGGGACCCTTTATGAACGAACAAATTACTATTTTAATATCAGTGACTGCTTTAATGTTTATGGTCATTGGCGGATTATCTCTCCTTGCCCATTACTATACACTTAATGGCATCAAATCAAAAACCGTTGGTGACGGGCAACATGGTGTTGCAAGGTTTGCAACTAAAAAAGAAATTACTAATATTTATCATCCTGTATCCTTTCAAGTTGCTGAATGGAGAAGGTGTGAAAACCTTCCAACGGAGCAAGGCTTGGTTATCGGTTCAACTGGGAAAAAGGGTGCGGTTACTGCACTTGTTGATACAGGGGATGTTCACTGCTTAATGATTGGTGCAGCAGGTGTTGGTAAAACTGCATTTTTCCTCTATCCAAATCTTGAATATGCCTGTGCCAGCGGTATGAGCTTCATTACCACAGATACTAAGGGCGACCTCGCTCGAAACTATGGAACCATCGCTAAAGAAAATTATGGCTATAACATTGCTGTTCTTGATTTGCGTAATCCTACACGCAGTGACGGAAACAATCTTCTGCATCTGGTAAATAAATATATGGACTTGTATCGACAGGATAATAGCAACTTTTCCGCAAGGGCGAAGGCTGAAAAGTACGCAAAGATTATTTCCAAAACGATTGTATCCCCCGATGGTAATAATGCCTCAATGGGGCAAAATGCATTTTTCTATGATGCTGCAGAGGGACTTCTTACAGCGGTGATATTGATTATTGCAGAATATTTACCACCAACTGAGATTGATGGACAGTTAGTAGATAAAAGACATATTGTTTCAGTGTTCAAAATGGTGCAGGACCTAATGGCACCAAGTCAAGTAAAGGGGAAGAGCCAATTTCAGCTTTTAATGGACAAACTGCCATCAAACCATAAAGCAAAATGGTTTGCCGGAGCGGCACTTAACTCAGCGGAACAAGCAATGGCATCTGTTCTCTCCACAGTATTGTCACGTCTCAATGCATTTTTAGATACAGAAATGGAACAGATTCTTTGTTTTCATTCATCCATTGATGCTGAAACTTTCTGTAAAGAAAAATCGGCAATATTTCTTATACTCCCAGAAGAGGACAACACAAAATATTTTATGGTGTCATTATTCTTACAGCAGTTCTATCGTGAAATGCTTGTGGTAGCAGATGAACACGGTGGTAAACTTCCGAACCGTGTGATGATTTATGCCGATGAGATTGGTACAATTCCAAAGATTGAATCCTTTGAAATGATGTTGTCTGCAGGACGATCCCGAAGAATATCTGTTGTCCCAATTATTCAATCATTTGCCCAGCTTGATAAAAACTATGGCAAAGAAGGTAGTGAGATTATTAGGGATAATTGTCAGCTGACGATTTTCGGTGGCTTTGCACCTAACTCTGAGACAGCTCAAGTGCTATCCAAAGCGTTGGGCAGCAGAACTGTAATGAGTGGAAGTATCAGCCATGGCAAAAATGATCCATCACAATCTTTGCAGATGATAGAAAGACCGCTCTTAACCGCAGACGAACTGAAGTCATTGCAAAAGGGTAGCTTTGTGGTAATGAAAACAGGAGCTCATCCTATTCAGACGAAGTTAAGGTTATTTCTTGACTGGGGTATTACTTTTGAGAAACCATATGAATCGGAGGAAAAATCGCATCGTAGGGTTTACTATGCAGATAAGGAAGAATTAGAGCAGAACATTATCAAATCCTTGTGCTCCATTGATGTTAAAGATGCGTTGGCATATTCTGAAAATAAAAAATATGTAGGCTTAAATCATATGGATACAACGGAGCATGCAGAAGTAACCTCATCAAAAGGCAAAGCGGTATTTAAACCGTAAGAAAGAGGGGGAATATGAGCTTTTTCGAAAATCTTTATCGTGAGGATTTGCCATCAAGGGCAAAGACCGTCTACATGTATTTAAAGGATCGCAGTAATAAGGATGGGGAATGCTGGCCGGCTGTCAAAACAATTGCAAAAGACACCTCAATGTCAATTAGTACTGTAAAAAGAGCCATAGCTGATTTAATTCGTTATGGCTTGCTTGCGAAAGAATATCGCTATAGAGAAAACGGCAGTCACACTTCTAACCGATATTTTTTGAAAGAGCAGAAATAGTAAAAGGATGTCTGGATTTTGAAAATAAAATAGCTTTCCGCCTAGAGGGCAATAGGCCTAATTTATGGACGCAGCCTATGTTCATAGTGAACTATCCAGAAAGAGTCACCTTAAGAATAGTTTATAGACAGAGAAAGAGATTTAACTAAGGAATAAGAGATTGTAAAAAATATGATTTAAGGTCTGAATTTTTTCGGGATGTATTTTTTATTAACTTCTTTTGAATCCCAATAAGCTTGCTGTAATGCTTGCATAACTGCATCTCTTTCCTTTTCTGATAATTCACCACTGGCAAATAAACCTCTTATCTCAGCCACTAATTCATGAGCTGATTTTGGACATTGAATATCGTAATTTTCTTTGGTTTGTGCAATAAATTCTTCATCTTCCGTGAGTAGATAATTTACGTCAATATGAAAACAATCTGCAAGGATGGCATATATTTCTCTTCTTTTGGGGTAGCTTTTCCCAGTCTCATAGCTGATTACTGTGCGTAGTGAAACACCAAGTTGTTTTGCTAAGTCCGTTTGTGTAAGCCCTTTATCCTTTCGCAGATTTTTAACTTTCTCTCCAAACTTCATATAATCCTCCTAATAAGTAAAGCAAAATATCACGAAATATGTTGTATTGTATTGACAAATAAAGGAAATCTTCATATATTGATGGATATGAAGATAAACTGCACAATAATATTACTTTAATCTTCATACTTTGTCAATCAATTTCAATTTAACGATATGGGGGAGTATTACTGATCATAAAGTATACTAATTATTGAAAATGGAGGTCTGCTATGAGAGTTACCAGAACAATGAGAAATATTTCGATTATGTATGAAGGCATGAATCTTGATGAAGAGCAAGTTTTTCATAAGTCTAAGTTGCTGTTGGATATTTATCGTGATGTTGTATGGAAAACTCTGAAAGAGGTCGAATACATAAAAGATGTATGTGAATCTTATTATAGCAATGATTTAAATGCTGCGTTAACATATTTATCTGACTTTGCACCATCAGAGCAAAGAGCGGACTTCAAGGATAGGGTTTCATATATATTTGAAACTTCATGGATGATTGAACTTATTGATACGGCAATGATTAAAATATATGATTACCCTGTGCACGGAAAGCTTTATCATGAAATATTATCAAAATGCTATATAAATTCTAACACACTAAACGAACATGAATTGCTTGAATGCTTATTGATGGAAAGAACAAGCTTTTATGTGAGAAAAAAAGAAGCAATTAAGTTATTTGGCGTTGCACTTTGGGGGTATGCACTTCCAAAATATAAGTCTGTTTTAACTAACAACTTCGGAGAAGAAGATAATAATAGCTTCTTTAAAAAAGAAGATGAAATTCAGACACAGTGCGAACTTAGTGCATACTAACCACGTACTGACTTTGAACATTGCATAACTTATAATCTGTATTGTGGGATGGGTACGAAATAAAATAATAGATAAGCCTCGACTATAATTAGTCGGGGCTTTTTTATGCCCATTTTTCATAATACGGCTATAAGAGAGCCGAGAGTGACAGAAATGTTATTCTCGGCTTTTTTTGTGCCCATTTTTAGGAGGAAAAATGGAAAAGTCCAATCGTTTGTTCCGGTGTCGCTCTCCACCTTTCTGATTTTGATTTCAGGTATTTCAAAATTTAGAAACGGAGGGAAGCAAATGGCGGCAAATAAAAGGATACCAAATTATAAAAAGATGTATCCAAGTGCAAATGATGAAGTTATAAAGGTTTTAAAACAAGGCGAAAGGAAAGCTATTTATCAAGAGTATGATTTAAAGTGTGAAACTTTTATAGTAGATGAAGCTGAGGAAAAAGCTTATTTTGTTCCAAGCAGAGAGGATTCATTAGAGCGTTTAATGGAGGCAGGGGTACAATTCTGTGATGAAGGAGCCACTGTGGAAGAATTAGCAATCGAGGAAGTTATGGTTGAAAAGCTTCTTGCAAATTTAAAATTTCTTACCTTGGAAGAGCTGGAGCTGATAAATGCTTTTTTTTATGAGGGGAAAAGTGAACGTGAATACGCAGAACGATTAGGGGTTTATCACAACGCAATACATAAGAGAAAGAAAAGAATTATAAAAAAACTAAAATATTTAATGACAAAATAATTTTCTGGGTGTGCACCCCCCTCACTTAGCGTTGAAGTAAGTGAGGGGGGATTTTTGTTCTCTCAGAGTACCTTGATAATTAAATATTCGATTTCATAAATACGTTAGCTGATAAGCCTTAATCGGTAAAGCAACATTGAAAGATGCGCTATGACCTCCTGTAAAGTCAGAAATCCATGAAGATGGATTTTTTCTTCTGAATTTTATAAATGCGGCCAATATAAGGAGCGAGCGGATCCGTCTGTTCATGAAACAATTCGTAGTGGATTGTATTGCCACAACCTTATCCAGCCTATAATGATACTTCTGTCCAGCCACAGACATCGCAATGGGGGCAGCCTGAAGAGATCCTGCAGGAGGTGAGAATCCTATGATGAGAATTAACGACTCTCAGTTTATGTAAATCGCCCAGTAATTGGGAAAAAGTATAGAAATAAAATACAGAAATAAAATACAGAAATAAATACAACTGACTTAATGTTAGAAGTAATGGGGATTACCATTTTTTATCTGATTTTGCAATCACATACCAAGGAAGTGGTAATCCCTATTTTTGTGGTATTAAGAAAAACTATATGGGGATGGGGGAAGGAGTATGGATTTAATGGAAATAGGAGCTGAAGAGGCAAAAGAGCGTGAAATGACAATAGAACAATCTGAAAAAGAAGTGCACTATAAAATGTCGCTTAAGTTTCTTGATATTCTTAAGAGAAAAGGCATCGTTTCTGATGTTGAGTATGCACAAATCGATGAACTAAACCGCCAATCCTTTTCTCCATGTCTTGCAAAAGTATATGTGTAATAACACTTGATATTATCATTGCGTTAGGGTATTGTGTGTTACGAACAGCGAGCTTACTGCTGGGAAAGGAGGAAAACTCATGACGAAAATGGTTAAAACAATAGAACCTGTAAGGCAGAAAGTCTTGCAGGGATTAAGACCGAAGAAAAGAGTTTGTGCCTACTGCAGAGTCAGTACCGATAGTACAAAACAACATACTTCCTATGTTGCTCAAACAAAATACTATAAAGAATATATTGAAAAACGAGGAGAATGGGAGTTTGCTGGAATATTTGCAGATGAATCGAGCGGCACAAAGGTTAAAAATCGGGATGAGTTTCAGAGAATGATTAGGGAATGTGAAAAAGGAAACATCGACCTTATCATTACAAAATCCATCACAAGGTTTGCCAGAAACACCGTAGACAGCATTGAGACAATTCGAACGCTAAAAGCTCTTGGGGTTTCGGTATATTTTGAAAAAGAGAATATCAACACCATGTCGGAGCAGAGTGAGCAAATGCTGACCATTCTAAGTTCTATCGCTCAAGGTGAATCAGAAAACATATCAACAAATGTTCGCTGGGGCATTCACAAAAGGTTTGGTGATGGAAGTTACATACAAAGCAGTGTGGCATATGGCTATGCCAAAGATGAAAATGGTGAGCTCATCATCAAAGAGGATGAGGCTGGAATTGTCCGACGAATTTATAACGAATACTTAAGCGGAAAAGGCAGTTATGCAATCGCCCGAGATTTAACTTGTGACAACATACCAACTATTCGAATAGCAGAAAAATGGAACGAAGGCGTGATAAAGCAGATACTTCAAAACCCAATTTATTCGGGAGAATTGTTAATGCAAAAAACATATACTACAGACGTACTCCCTTTCACAAAGAAGATAAACCATGGAGAACTACCCATGTACTCCGTGAAAGATAGTCATGAGGCCATTATTACAAAGGAACAAGCAGAAAGAGTTCAAGAGATTTATGAGTACCGAAGAGCCCAGATGGGCATGGATGACAGCGACAAATACCAAAATCGTTATGAATTCAGTGGTAAGATTATCTGTAAAGAATGCGGTGGAATTTTTCGCAGACAGAAAATTTATATCAGCAAGCCTTACGAGAAGATACAATGGTGCTGTGTCAACCACATAAAAGATAGAAAAAATTGTACCATGAAAGCAGTGAGAGAGGATATTGTCAAAGATGCATTTCTAACCATGTGGAATAAGCTTGTAAGCAACCATATTGAAATCCTTTACCCACTCTTGGAATCCTTAAAAAAGCTAAGGGTGAATAAAGAACAAGAAGAGGAAATTCTGAGACTAAACAATAAAATATCGGAGTTAATGGAGCAGAGCCATATCCTACATTGAGTGATGATAAAAGGATATATGGACTCTGCTATTTTTATGGAAAAGCAGAATGCCATTAACATCGAAATTGAGGACTACAAGAAAAAGCGGAACGTTCTACTTGAAAGTAATGGCTATGAAAAAGAGATTGAGGGAACAAATAGGATACTGCAAATCATCAAATACAAACCTGTAATCATGGACGAGTACCAAGAAGAACTGTTTATCCATACCGTAGATAAAGTCTTAGTGGGAAGAGACGGTGATATTACATTTAGACTTATTAATCACCTTGAACTGACAGAATACATTGCAGGAGGTGAAAACCAATATGCAAACACATATGCCAATAGGCTATAAAATGGTGGATGGCAAAATACAGATAGATAAAGAAAAATCAAAAACTGTAAAAAAGATATATTCTGAATACTTAAAAGGGAAATCTTTAGTTGCTATAGCAAAAGCATTGAGTGAAAAAGAAGTTCCAAATGTAAATAACAAAACCAATTGGACACACAGTGCAGTAGGAAGAATATTGGGAAATATTAAATACAAGGGTGACGAGTTTTATCCTGAATTGATTGACAAAGCTACCTTTGATAAGGTTCAAGCCAAGAGAAAACAGAAAGAAAGACAGCTTGGACGCACGGCACAGCCAAACAGCATGAAAAATCAAAGCCTATTTTCAAACAAGATATACTGTGGTGAATGTGGCGAACCATATAGAAAATACACGGAGCATTCAGGAAAGGCATCAGAAAAGAGTAGGTGGAAGTGCAAAAAATACATATTTAAGAACCGAGTATTATGCAGAAACCTTTTCTATACAGATGAGGAATTAAAATTGGTATTTATAAGTGCAGTAAGTCAGCTTATTAAAAACCAACGATTACTGGATATGCCTCGAAAAAAAGAAACACCTAAAATCAGCAAAGATCGGCGGGAGATAGAAAATCAAATACATCAATTTGAGGAAGATGAAGATTTCTCATCAAAAGAGCTGCCGGTACTCATATTTAAAAGGGCAGAACTTACTTACAGCACTTCAAAGATAGACAGCTACGAAATACAGACACAGAAAATAAAAGAAATATTAGTCGGTCATGACCTGTTGACAGCATTTGATGAAGAATTATTCAAAGGAATGATAGATAAAATCATCATCTACCAAGACGGTAAAGTAGAAACCCAATTTACAAACGGACTGATAATCAGTGATATTTTAGAATACAAGAGAAAGGATGAAAAAAATGGCTGCACCGAAAAAAATAGTGGCAATCATTCCGCCGCAAATGAAATATGATAACCAAATAAGAGTAGAGCAGAAAACACTCCGTGTAGCCGCCTATTGCCGCGTAAGCACCTTATTGGAACAGCAGGAAGGGAGTTATGAGGCACAGGTTGACTACTATACCAATAAAATAAACAGCAACCCAAACTGGCAGTGTGCCGGCATATTTGCTGACGATGGTAAATCTGCAACACAGACAAGAAAACGTGAAGATTTTAATGCTATGATTAATGCATGCATGAACGGAAAAATAGATTTGGTGCTAACAAAATCTATCAGCAGATTTGCAAGGAACACGGTAGATGCTTTGCAAAATATCAGAAAGCTGAAGGAGAAAAATGTACCTGTGATATTTGAAAAAGAGGGCATTAACACCATGGAAAGTGGTGGAGAACTGCTAATCACCATACTAAGCAGTCAAGCACAAGAGGAAAGCAGAAACATCAGCGAGAATACAAGATGGGGTTTAACGAGAAGATTTGAAAATGGAATCATATCGGTGAACCACAAAAAGTTCTTAGGCTACACCAAAGATGAAGATGGAAACCTTGTTGTAGTGCCTAAAGAGGCTGTCATTGTAAAAAGGATTTTTAAAGAGTATCTTGAAGGCAGTAGTATCATTCAGATATGCAAAGGATTAGAAATAGACGGTATTAAAACCGTAACGGGACTTGACCAATGGCATCCGGGAACTATCGACAAGATGCTCTCAAACGCTTGTGTTATTATAAGCATAACCCAATAAACCCAGTAATAATGCGGTTTTCAAAGGTTATGCTTATTTTATTTCCCCAAATTAAAATAACACAAAGGAGATTACATATTATGAAAATCATAGCTATAGTAAATCAAAAAGGCGGTGTAGGTAAAACTGTTACAGCAGTAAATCTAGCCGTTGGACTTGCCCGTGAGGGTAAAAAAGTAATTGCAATTGATCTCGATGCACAAGGTAGCTTGACAGTCAGTTTAGGCTATAACGAGCAAGATAAAATGGAAACCACCGTTTCTACTATCCTGGAGAAAGTTATTGAAGATAAGCCTATCACTACCAACGAATGCATCTTACATCATGCGGAAGGCATTGACCTCCTACCAGCTAATATTGAGCTATCGGGACTGGAGGTAACTTTAGTCAACACAATGAGCCGAGAAAGCGTGTTGCGTGAATACCTTAAAGTAATTAGTAATGACTATGATGTGGCAGTCATTGATTGCTCTCCGTCGTTGGGTATGCTAACCATCAATGCGCTCACCTGTTCAGACGAAGTCATTATTCCTGTACAGGCACAGTATCTTTCCATTAAGGGTATGGAACAGCTTTTTAGAACTATTGGCAGAGTACGAAAGCAGCTTAATCCCAAACTTCAAATTGGTGGTATATTGATTACTATGGTGGATATGAGAACCAATTACACCAAAGATATTATAAATCTCCTGCATGATACTTACGGTAGTAAAATTAAAATTTATGACAGCATTATCCCACTCTCTGTAAGAGCTGCCGAAATGAGTGCTGAGGGTAAGAGCATTTATCTTCATGATCCAAGCGGTAAAGTTGCTATTGCCTACGAGGAACTTGTTAAGGAGGTCGTATAAATGAAAAGTAGTGCAAGTAAAATCAAAATGACTTCCTTCGATGACTTATTTGGGGATAATGAAGAAACTACATCTGTTGAAGATACAGCCAACCGTATACAACATATAGAAATATCAAGGCTGTTACCTTTTGCCCATCACCCTTTTAAGGTGCTTGACGATGACAAGATGGTAGAAATCAAAGAAAGCATTGCAAAGTATGGCGTGCTTGTTCCTATCATCGCAAGAATCAAAACCGATGGAAATTATGAAATTATTGCAGGACACAGGCGAAAAAGAGCTTGTGAGCTGTTGGAGATTGGAACCGTTCCTACCATTGTACGAGATTTAGATGATGAAGAAAGCACAATAGTGATGGTTGATAGCAACATTCAAAGAGAAAACCTTTTGTACTCAGAAAAGGCTTTTGCTTACAAAATGAAGTTGGATGCTATTAAACGAAAAGCTGGCAGACCGAAAAATAATTCGGTCCAACTTGAACCAAATTATGAAAAAGGAAAATTTTCTGCTGATATTGTTGCTGATGAAGCCGGAGAAAGTAAGGCACAAATTAAGCGATATATCCGCTTAACAGAGCTTATAGCTGATCTTCTAGAATTAACAGATGAACGCAAACTTGCCTTTAACACTGCGGTAGAACTGTCATATTTAAGCTACCAGGAACAAGAAATCTTACTATTTAAAATAGAAGAATTAGAGGTCATTCCCTCTATGGCACAGGCTACCAAGCTGAAAAAATACAGCAGTGAGGGCACTATAAACGAAACCGTTATCGACGCTATTCTTTCTGAAACAGCAAATAAGCCTGTAACCGTTACCTTAAAAAGCGAAAAGCTAACCAAGTATTTCCCTAAAAACTACTCTAAAGAGCAAATAGAAGATGTTATTACTACCTTGCTTGAAAAGTGGCACAGTGAACACAAATAAATGAATATGAATTTGTAATGTCCCCTTGACTGATTTAATTCGGCCAGGGGATTTTTCGTTTATAGATAAAATCCAGGAGGACTTAAAATGACTGATTTAAAACTTAATTATCATTACGGAAATGAAGCTGAACAATATTCTTTTTATCGGATACCCAAGATACTGTTTACCGATGAACGTTTTAAAAGCCTATCCATTGATGCAAAGATGCTTTACGGACTTATGCTTGATAGAATGGCGTTATCCGTTAAAAACAACTGGTTTGATGGTGAAAACCGAGTATTCATTTACTTTACACTTGAAGACGCCTGTGCCTTAATGGGGCAGAGTCAATCTAAAATGGTGCGTATTATGGCAGAGCTCGACGATAAAAAAGGTATTGGACTGATTGAACGTAAAAAGCAAGGTCAGGGTAAGCCTACGATTATCTTTGTCAAAAATTTTGGCTCTTTAGAAATGAAAAAAGACCGCAGTCCTAAGACAGTATTGAAAAAATATAGAAAACCTAATCTTATAGCAGAAGATAAGACTTCCGATAATGACAAGTCTAAACAGAAGAACATTGATGAAACAGGCATAATACAGGCGTTACCTGTGGGTATTTCTGTGGATAACAGTAGTGTTACTGGTGATTCTTCTCGTTTTTCGTATGAACCAAAGGTGCAGACTTCTGAATATGAAAGTTCTTCACTTAGCAAAAAAGGAAGTCAAGACTTTTCAAAATGGAACACTAATAATACTAAGATTAATAATACTGATTTGAGTGATACTGACTCTATCGATCTATCAAAAGAGAGGCAGGCACAAAAGGAAGTCTGCACAAGCCTTCCGTTCTTGATGGATAGGATGGATGAGCGAAAAATGTACAGTGAAATTATCAAAGAAAATATTGGGTACAATCATTTTGTAGAAAGTAAGCCTTATGATACGGATGAAATTGATGGAATTGTGGAGTTAATGCTTGATATTGTGTGTAGCCATGCGCAGACAACCCGCATAGCTGGACAGGATATTCCAATGACAGTTGTAAAAAGCAGATTTTTGAAATTGGATAGCAGCCACATTGAGTATGTGTTTGACAGTCTTTCCAAAAACACTACAAAGATAAATAACATTAAGGCATATCTGTTAACAAGCCTATATAATGCACCTGTTACGATGAGTAGCTACTATTCGGCCCTTGTCAATCACGATTTATACGGAAAATAAAATACAATCAGATGAGAGCAAAGCTATCTTGACCCATTTTCGGTTAGGATGGCTTTTTTATATATAACAATATCAAGAGGGGAGGGTCTTTGTGAAAAAATATCTTTTATACAGATTGGTGATACCACCTTAATTATCAAGGATAGAAAAAGTAAAAAATAAATATGAAAAGGAGTTTTTTGATGAAACAAAAGTTGAATAAATCACCCCAAGTCATATTGATTGTATGCTTGGTGCTAATGAGCTTAACTGGTTCAGCATTTGCAATGCAAAAGATGTTCTCGGACAGTGTGGGGCATTGGGCAGAAAACATTATCAATTCACTTGCAGCAGAAGGTGTAATAAGCGGCTATCCTGATGGATCGGTTCACCCTAATGCTGCTATTACGAGAGCAGAGTTTTCGGCATTGGTGGCAAGAAACACAAATAAGACTACCACAAATGACAATATCCTTGATGTTGAATTTACAGACATTAAAGGTCATTGGGCTGAAAAAGAAATAAATCATCTTATTCTTACTGGCATAATCGAGCCAAACGATTACAGCAGTAAATTTTCCCCTGATGAACCTATTACACGCTATGAAATGCTCCGTATGCTTGTAAGAACATTAGGTAGTGACTTGCATGAAGAAAATTGCAAATGCGAAACAGCCTTTACAGACCTTGAATCACTATCGAAAACACAGCTTGAATATATCTGTATTGCAAAGAAATACAGCATTGTAGACGGTTTTCCTGATGGAACACTGAAACCTTTTTGTAATGCAACCAGAGCAGAAGCCTTTGCTATGCTGTTAAACCAAAACAAAGCCGATAAAATAATAAAAGAGGAATCAGCAGACAAGGAGTTAGTAAATAAGGAACAGAAACAGCAGGAGGATGAAAAAAATAAGCCAATAAAACCTTCAAGGCCTTCAAGCGGTTCTTCCTCCAGTGGTGGTAGCAGTGGTAGTGGGACTGATAACCCTACCCCTGTTTTTAGCTTTGATTTGCAACAAGCAAGCTATGTTGGAGATGCTATAAGTGTTACTACTGATAGTAAATATGTAAGTTCTGTTACTTGGTCTTTGGAAAAAGACGGTGTTACCGTTGCCTTTGAAAAATTCTTTGATGGTGAACTTAGGGATAATGGTTGCAGTATCAAAGCAAAAGAAAGTGGCAACTACACATTAATTGCCACAGCCAAAAACAGTCAAGGAAAAACCACGATCGCCAGGAATAGTTTTACAGTATATGCAGTAGTTACAGTACAACTGGATGCACCAAAGATTAGTTATACCGACAGGGAAGTTGATATAGATTTTGTCTCTGAAAATCTTGGTAGCAATGCAGTAAAATGGACCATTTTCGAAGATGGGACAGTCGTAAATATTGATGATGTAATAGACGGAAAACTTGGTGACACAGGTGGTTCTGTCTTTTTTTGTGAAAAAGGGTTATATACCGTAACAGCTTCGGTGGTAGATGGTATGGGCAACTCTAGTTCAGCTTCAGCAGAAATTACGATTTTTTCTAACGTTTTACTTAGTATGGATTTGCCAAACACCACCTATACCGATAAGCCTGTTTGCATTGATGTAAATTCCCAGAATGCAGATATGCTGAAAATCAACTGGGAGTTATCCCATAATGGTACAAATGTCATAATTGACGAATACATTGAAGGCATTTTAGAAGATGGTGAAAATATCCGTTTCAAAGAAAAAGGTGTCTATAAGCTGACAGCTTTCATTACCGACGATAACGGTCGTAAATATTCGTGCAGTATAGATATTACCGTATACCCTGTTGGCTTTGCCGGATTTTATTTACCGGAGATATTCCACACCGACAACTTGGTTATGGTAGATACCAATTTTGCTGAGATTGGTAACAGTACAGCAAACTGGGTACTTAAAAAAGACGGTAAAGTAGTTTCTATGGCTGAATTTATCAAGGGCACACTTGATAATGACGGTGGCTCTATAAAATTCATAAAAGCCGGTAAGTACACACTTTCCGTATCCTTTAACGATGAGGGTGGCAGAACATACAGTTATGAGCAAAATTTTCGAGTGTTTGCAATTCCTGTTGTAACCCACAATTTACCCGAATTTGCTCATACTGATAAAGAAATCGAGATTACAACAACACTTGAAAATGTAAGTGATTTAAAAATTGAGTGGCTTATTGATAATACCTACGGGTATCAAGATTGGAATACCTATGTTGATGGGAATCTGGATAACAATGGAGGTAAGATTTATTTTAAACGAGCCGGTGTTTATGAGTTGGTGGCAAGAATTACTGACCAAACTGGACGAGTATTCCTATTTGAGTCCAAAGATAAAATTGAGATTTTCCCTGTTTTAGACTTTGGATTTATACTTCCAAATCTTGCCTATACCGATACCGTGCTTGATTTCAGAACCCACGGAAACAATCAAGTATTGCCTGTGGATTGGACAATTACTAAGGACGGAAATGCAATAGTGTTTGACAGTGCGGTTGATGGCACTCTGAATGCTAACGGTGGTAAATTCCGTTTCAAGGAATATGGCACTTATGTTTTAACAGGCACAATGACAGATTACCTTGGTCGTGAGTTTTCTCACAGCGAAGAAATAACTGTTATGCCATTTGTTGAATATAGCTTTTCGGTTCCGAACAGTATCCACTATGGAGCAGATTTTGAGGTTATCACATATAATACCCTTCACGCTGATAGGTATGATGTGAACTGGGTATTGAGCGATAAAAACGGTGTAGTAACCTTTGATGGTTCTCTTGGCAATAGTGGTGGTACGATGGCTATTGGCAAGCTGGGAACATTCACATTAACAGCAACCATTACTGATAAAAAAGGAAGATTGTTTGCTCACGGTGAAAATATTGAGGTGCTAAATACAGCACCCAATAAGCCAGTTGTTACAGCCGAATCAACTAGAACTACGAAAGATAATAACTTTTTAGTAAAGATCAGTGCCATTGCTACGGACCCAGATAATGATGAAATTACATTTGAATGGGACGGAAGAACGGCAGATGATTATTATCCTGTTGGTACACATGAAATTCGAGTAAGAGCAAAGGATATTGCAGGAACATACTCTGAATGGGAAAGTATTACCTTTGAGGTTACCAATCATGCACCTACAGTTACGGTGACAGCAGTCCCTACAAGAACCACCAAGAATGGTAATTTCTTAGTAAATATCTCTGCTATTGCAAATGACGAAGATAATGACAAAACCACGCTTGAATGGGACGGACGCACAGCAGATGATTACTATTCTGTTGGTAGCCACACCATTAAAGTAAGAGCGACAGATATTGCCAATACCTATTCCGAATGGGAAAGCGTAACTTTTGATATTATGAATCATGCACCTACGGTTACGGTGACAGCAGTTCCTACAAGAACCGCGAAGAACGGATATTTCTTAGTAAATATTTCAGCCACAGCAAATGATACTGACGGTGATACAACGACCCTTGAATGGGATGGACGCACAGCAGATGATTACTATTCTGTTGGTAGTTACACTGTTAGAGTAAGAGCAAAAGACATTGCTGACACCTATTCCCAGTGGCAGACTGTTGCTTTTGAGGTTGTCAATCATACACCTGTGGTTTCAATGACAGCAGTGCCTACAAGAACTGCAAAAAATGGGAATTTCTTAGTAACAACTTCTGCTACTGCTACCGATGCAGATGGGGATAAAACAACACTTGAGTGGACTGGTAAAGCAAGTGACGATTATTATGCAATTGGTACTCATACTATCAAGGTTAGAGCAAAAGATGAGGTGGGGGCTTATTCAGAATGGGTAAGCCAAACATTTACGATCAGCAATTCAGCACCAACTACACCGGTGATTACAAGAACCCCCAATGGTAATTGTGTAGCCCCCGGAAGTCCCGTTACGATCTCAGCAAGCAGTACCGACCCCGATGGAGATATGGTCACATATATTTGGGAAGGACGAGATAGTGAAAGACAGGCTTATCCTCTCGGTAAAAATGTGGTGCGTGTAAAAGCAGTTGATGCTACAGGTGCTGAATCACCTTGGGCTGCTATTGTATTCTTTGTAGCAGATGCAACCAGTGGTGGCGGTATGACTTTAACAGGACCTGAATCTACGATTATGGAAAACGGTCTTGAGGGTGCAACTATCACAAAGTATACCTTTACGGTTCCTCCTGTCACCGGTCACAGCGGTAATGACTATGGTAGAGTGCGTGGTTACAATATAAAAACCAAACAATGGGATCAGTTAAGTTATGGCACAACAAGTAACGGTATCACTTTTGACAAAACACTTGAAGCTGGAATTTACTCAAAATTGGAGTTTTATTACTATACAAATCATAATTGTAGTGCGACACGTTCCTAACTGAAAAGGTTAGGCATCGATTGAAAGGAGGACAGATAATCGATAGAACTAATGCTCTGAGAAGTGGAATGACGGAGTAACGTCCCGAAACGCTTCCCTTAATACTCCGACTGGCAATTTGAAATGTAATGAGAGAATTGTCAGACGCTCGGTGAAGTCGAGAGAGAGTTGCCCAAACAGGACAAATATGTTGCTGTGGAAAGCTGTTCAGCGATGAATGGTGCAACCTATATTGCGGAGGTCTATAAAATACCTATGGTGAGAATGGGCAGTTGCCCTGACGAACTTGCGAATGTACGGGTCTATAAGTGGTGTATACAGAAATGTATATGTGCCTTCGGGCAAGTGCGTGAGGTAGAGTAAGAATTGCACTTATGAAATACCTTATACTGTTACAGGCAGTATCCAGCGTACAGGCTTAAAGCAAGCACCTAAGGGTATCATGAACAGATAGGAGCATTGGAACGTGGTAAGCCGTAAAACGTGGAGATGATTACACATCTGTGATGCGGTGGTGTCGAAGAACAATAAGCGCCTTTAATTACGGTGAAAGCGATGGCATGACCTTAAAAGACAGAACCAATTTGTTAGAGGAATAGCCATTAGTCGTTAGTGATTTTAATTTGAAGTGATGTGAATTAAAAAATATCTTTTCTAAGAAATATACAAATACACAAAGCATAATCAAAATCAAAATCTTCTAACGATGGAACGCCGTGTGAAATGAAAGTTTCATGCACGGTGTGGGACGGGGGAAAATCCAGAGATGATTTCAAAGGATTACCTATCGTCATTGTACAACAAATCCAACATTACTTATTCTGTTGAATATTACTTTGAGTAAGAATTTTCCGATGGAAGGAGTGGTTTTTTGCAAGAAGATATAAACCATAGAAGCATAACCTTTGCTGTAAACAGCTCTAAGATGACAGGGAAGTTGTTGCTAAAGCTAATCAAGCTATATCTTGCACACCAAAAGGAACTGCCCCACGGTAAACAGACGGTCAAACAGCTCGCAAAACACGGTCAAGGGATGACAAACATTGAAATTACAGACAAAAATATAAAGTGCTTTGAAAAGTATGCGAAAAAATACGGCGTGGATTTTGCTCTCAAAAAAGATATTGCCGAAACCCCACCTAAGTATCTTGTTTTCTTTAAGGCAAAAGATAACGATGCTATTCTCTCTGCCTTTAAGGAATTTACGGCAGACAGAATGCGAAAGGCTGAAAAACCGTCCGTATTGCAAGAACTACGGGAACAGAAAGAAAAAATCAAAAATGCCGTGGTGGAAAAAGTTAAGAAAAAGGAGCAGGTGCGATGAACGAAAAGGTAAAAAAGCAAATCATCTTACACATTCCTTATCTGTTCATCGGTTTGTTTATGACTAAGGTGGTGCATGGCTTCCGTCTTGCTTATGGTAAGGATTTATCAGAAAAGCTACTGCATTTAGGTGATGGGTTTGCCCTTGCTTTTAAAAGCTATATCCCAAGTTTTTATTCAACAGATTTAATTTTCGGACTGCTTATTGCAGTTGTAATAAGGCTTGTGGTGTACATACGAGGGAAAAGTGCAAAAAAGTATAGGCACGGTAGAGAGTATGGCTCTGCTCGTTTTGGTAATACAAAGGATATTGAGCCGTTTGCCGACCCTGTATCTGAAAACAATATTATTCTCACCAAAACTGAAAGCCTAACAATGAGCAGTAGGCCCAAGAACCCAAAGGATGCGAGAAACAAAAATGTGCTGATTATAGGCGGTTCGGGCAGTGGTAAAACAAGATTTTGGTTGAAACCCAACCTTATGCAGTGCCATTCTTCGTATGTTGTCACTGACCCAAAGGGCAGTATTGTAATCGAGTGTGGGAATTTGCTATTGAAAGAGGGTTATAAAATCAAAATCCTTAATACCATTAACTTCAAAAAATCAATGAAATACAATCCTTTTTCCTATATCCATTCAGAAAAGGATATTTTGAAGCTAGTTACTACCCTAATTACCAATACCAAGGGTGACGGCAAAGGCGGCGATGATTTTTGGCAGAAAGCCGAAACCCTGCTCTATACCGCCCTGATTGGCTATATCTACTATGAAGCACCAGAGGAAGAAAAGAATTTTAACACCCTTATCGAAATGATTAACGCAAGTGAGGTGCGAGAAGATGATGAGAACTTTAAAAATTCCGTGGATAGAGTGTTTGAACTCTTGGAGAAGAAGTCCCCAGATCACTTTGCAGTAAGGCAGTATGCAAAATATAAGCTAGCTGCCGGCAAGACAGCCAAAAGTATTTTGATTTCTTGTGGGGCAAGGCTTGCCCCCTTTGACATTAAGGAGCTTCGGGGTTTAACAGAATATGATGAACTGGAGCTTGATACCTTGGGCGATAAGAAAACTGCCTTGTTTTTCATTATCTCCGATACTGATGATACCTTTAATTTCTTGGTATCAATGGCATACACACAGTTATTTAATCTACTTTGTGAAAAGGCTGATGATGTGTATGGTGGCAGACTTCCTATCCACGTTCGTTGTCTAATTGATGAAGCTGCTAATATTGGGCAGATACCAAAGCTGGAAAAGCTAATGGCAACCATTCGTTCCAGAGAAATATCTGCTTGCCTTGTGTTGCAGGCACAGAGTCAGCTAAAAGCACTTTATAAGGACAATGCAGATACCATTATAGGTAACTGTGACAGTATGGTTTTCTTAGGTGGTAAAGAAAAAACTACATTAAAAGAATTAACTGAAACAATGGGCAAGGAAACGATTGATACTTATAACACTTCCGATACACGAGGAAGTCAAAGAAGCTATGGGCAAAATTATCAGAAGTTGGGAAAGGAGCTTATGAGCATAGATGAGCTTGCTGTTATGGACGGCAGTAAGTGTATTTTACAGCTTCGAGGTGTTCGCCCATTCCTATCGGATAAATATGATATTACAAAGCACAAAAACTATCAGTATTTAGCCGATTATGATAAAAGAAACACCTTTAGCATTGAAAAATATCTATCCACAAAATTAAAAACAAAGCCCGATGATATATACGAAGTTTACGATATGGGCGAAGTCAGTGAATAGGACACTACCCCAAAAAACGGTGGTGTCTTTTATTTTACTCAAAATAAAAAATAAAAGGAGATTTTATATTATGGAATTTTTTAACGAAGCAATTAGCGTATTGCAAACACTAGTAATTGCACTTGGTGCAGGTCTTGGAATTTGGGGCGTTATCAACCTTTTGGAGGGGTATGGTAATGACAATCCTGGTGCAAAATCGCAAGGTATGAAGCAGCTTATGGCAGGTGGCGGGGTTGCACTTATCGGAATGACACTTGTTCCTCTTCTTTCTGGACTTTTCGGTTAATAGGAGGTAACAAATGCAAAGTATCATCGACGCTATAACCGAATGGATTAAGGAGATTTTAATCAGCGGTATTATTGGAAACTTGTCAGGGATGTTTGATACCGTTAATTCCCGTGTCGGTGAGATTGCAAGTGAAGTGGGAAAAACTCCGTCAGCGTGGAATGGCGGAGTTTTCTCCCTTATTCAAAATCTTTCCGAAACCGTTGTTATTCCCATAGCAGGGATAGTATTAACCTTTGTAATGTGTTACGAGCTTATCTCAATGATCATTGATAAAAACAATATGCACGATTTTCCACCCTCCGATATTTTTAAATGGATTATGAAAACCTTTATAGCAGTGTTAATTGTTACCAATGTGTTCGATATCGTAATGGCGATTTTTGATGTATCTCAGAGCGTTGTGTCAAGCTCAGCGGGCTTGATTATAGGCGATACAGGCATCAATATTGAAAGTGCCATCGGCAACTTGGAAACGGTATTGCAAGAAATGGACATCGGACCATTGATGGGGCTTTTTATTCAAAGCTTTGTGATACAGCTAACAATGCACGCACTGTCATTTTGCATTTTCATTGTCATTTACGGAAGAATGATGGAAATTTATATGGTAACCTCCCTTGCTCCTATTCCCTTTGCTACAATGAGCAATAAAGAATGGGGTAGTATGGGGCAAAACTACATTAAATCCATCTGTGCATTGGCATTTCAAGCGTTCCTCATTATGGTGTGCGTGGGCATTTACTCCGTACTGATCAATGATATTGCAATGGGGGATGATCCAATGGGTGCAATTTGGGGCTGTCTTGGCTACACATTGCTATTGTGCTTTACCTTATTCAAAACAGGAAACATTGCTAAGGGTATTTTCAATGCCCACTAACTTTATAGAGGAGAACGCTTATATGAATATGAAAAACGCACCTACCATTGATAATGAAGCTGTTGCCGAGTTTTTTGGCAACCTAGAGGAGTGCTTAGAAAATATGGTGGACAGCCACTATGAGCAGATTGAGGGTAAAACCTTTGTGATTATGACGGCGAGGGATTTCCACTATTTGCAGAACTGTCAAGCTCAGCAGCCTTTTATTAATTTGCTTTTGGAACAACTTGAAGATTTTTCTATACAGCAGCTGGAGCATATCCGTACCCTTGCCACCTCACAGCTAAATATAAAAATGGCAAGGGATTATTTTGAAAGAAAGGAATTAGCCTAATGGATACAAGACCTTTTTATCCCCACAGCTTTGGGGAAGCAAAACGAAATGACGATGCCGAGCGATATGTACTTTCCCACAGTGCCAATATTGATTGTAAAAATGCCATAGAAAAAGTTATCAGAGAAAACTACGATGGTTATAGACTTGGCAAAGATATTGCGAAGCCTGTCATTGAGAAATTTGGCTTTGATCGTATGAAATATGTGCTTTCTTATACGGTACAGCATTTTGACTATGATGGTCGTATCAGCAGCAATAACAAGGCTTGGGCAAAAGAAACCTTTGTGCCGGAGGACACAGTTATGGATAGAGATAGAAGAAATGAATTTTTAGTCAATTCTTCTACGGGGCTTGTGGACCTCTTTATCAACCAGTACAAGCAAGAATATGAAAAACTGAATTTGTGGGATAAAACACAGGTGAACCCTCCCAAGGATATGAATTTTGAGGGCAAGGTTATGGTTTTAAAGCCGGAAATTCTAAATGAACAGCATAAAACAAGGGATGATCAGTTGTTCTATGCGTTTGGTGGCTTTGGCTGTGATAGTGAAAAGGGTAATAAAAAGGTAATGGGTGAATTTCTCACTGATGGAGAAAAAACCAACTTCTATCGCTTTGATTTTTTGGGCGAAGCCAAAACAGACCTATTACCCGACTGGGCAAAGGAAAAACTTGCTGAAAAGACGAAGGAACGAAAGCCCTCCGTTCTACAGCAGTTAAAGGAAAACAAGGAGCAAATGAAGAAGGGTAGTCTTGCCCCTGTGATAGACAAAAAACAGGATAAGGGGGAACGCTAATGGCTTATGTATCTGTTCCAAAAGACCTTAATGCGGTCAAAACAAAGGTTATGTTTAACCTTACCAAAAGACAGCTTATTTTCTTCTCTCTTGCAGGGATTGTGGGCTTACCCATATTTTTCATCTTAAAAGGCAGCATTGACATTACCGTTGCAACTCTTGCAATGATGGTTGTTATGCTACCTTTTTTCTTATTTGCAATGTATGAAAAGCACGGACAAAAACCCGAAGTGATCATTAAGCAGATATATATGGTCAAAAAGGGCTTGCCATCGGAGCGACCCTATAAAATTCAAAATGCCTACACACTTTTGGAAAAGCAATATAATCTCAATAAGGAGGTAACGCAAATTGTCAAAAGACAACACAAAACAAGAAGTAAAGCTCACAAGAGCTGAGAAAAAGGAAATCAATAACATTATCGCAAAGTATAAAGGCGATGGTAAAAAAGCAATGTCTGCACAGCAAAGTATCCCCTATAAACGCCTTTATCCCGATGGTATTTGCCGTGTGGATGAGGACTTTTATTCTAAGAGCATTTTATTTGAGGACATCAACTATCAGCTTGCGGAAAACGAGGATAAATCCGCTATTTTTGATGGCTGGAGCAACTTTCTCAACTACTTTGATACATCCATTAAATTTCAGCTCTCTTTCCTTAATATCACAGGCAACGAAAAGATATTTGAAGATAGCATTACCATTGCACCACAGGAGGATGATTTCAACTCTATCCGTGAGGAATATTCTGATATGCTCCTAAAGCAGCTTTCCAAGGGCAATAACGGAATTATCAAGCGTAAGTATCTCACTTTTGGTATTCATGCAGACAGCTACAAAAAAGCAAAAACAAGGCTTGAACGCATTGAAACCGACATCTACAACAACTTCAAAAAGCTGGGTGTGCGAATGGAAAGCCTCGACGGAAAAGAACGGCTACATTTACTTAGAAATATGCTTTATATGGACGAGAAACAATCCTTTAACTTTGAGTGGAATTGGCTACCTGTATCGGGGCTATCCACCAAAGATTTTATTGTTCCTTCGTCCTTTTATTTTGGAGATGCCAAAAGATTTAAAACAGGAGATAAATTTGGTGCAGTATCCTTTATAGAGATACTGGCTCCCGAACTCTCCGATCGTGTGCTTGCAGATTTTCTTGAAATCGAGGGGAATCAAAATGTAACAATGCACATTCAGTCTATCGACCATAGCAAAGCCATTAAAATGGTAAAACGCAAGCTGTCTGACCTTGAAAAAACGAAGATTGACGAACAAAAAAAGGCGGTTAGAAGCGGCTATGATATGGATATAATGCCTGCTGACCTTGCGCTGTTCCTCACGGAGATGAAAAAGCTATTACAGGATTTACAAAGCAGAAATGAGCGACTTTTCTATTTTACTTTTATGATTGTAAACACTGAAACTTCTAAGGATAAACTGGATAATATCGTTTTTGGAGCAACAAGCCTTGCAGGAAAGCATAACTGCATTCTACATAGACTTGACTATCAGCAGGAGCAGGGATTTATGAGCTGCTTACCACTGGGGAAAAACTTAATTGACATCAGAAGGTGTATGACTACCACAGCAACGGCAGGATTTGTGCCATTTACCACTTGCGAACTGTTCCAAAACGGCAATGCCCTCTATTACGGTATCAATGCCCTTTCCAGCAACCTTTTAATGGCTGACAGAAAGCTACTTAAAAATCCCAATGGACTGATTTTAGGCACACCGGGTTCTGGTAAATCTTTTTCGGCCAAAAGAGAAATCGTCAATGTGTTTCTTATTACTGATGATGATATTGCGATATTAGACCCAGAAGCCGAGTACGCACCCCTGGTGCAAAAGCTGAACGGTCAGGTTATTAAAATCTCCCCACTTTCCAAACAGTTTATCAATCCAATGGATATTAGCCTTGACAATATGGAGGAAGAAAATCCACTTATCTTAAAGAGTGATTTTATCCTTTCCCTCTTTGAGGTGATGATGGGAAAGGTACAAGCTGATGAAAGAAGTATCATCGACAGCTGCTTGCAACAGGTTTATATGCCGTATTTTGTAGACCCCCAAAACACTCAAATGCCAATTTTAGAGGATTTGTATAATACGATTTTAGAGCGAAATAGTCCACAGGCAAAGCACATTGCCGAATGTATGGCGATTTATGTCACAGGCTCATTGAATGTGTTTAATCATCGCACCAATGTGGATATTAGTAATCGTGTGGTGTGTTTTGATACCAAGGAGCTCGGCAACGCGCTAAAAGAGTTTGGTATGCTTGTGGTGCAGGATCAGATTTGGGGCAGAGTCAGTAGAAACAGAAATGATAAGAAATCTACCCGTTATTATATTGATGAAATGCACCTGCTTTTGGGCAAGGAGCAAACCGCTAATTACACGGTGGAGATTTGGAAACGTTTTCGTAAATGGGGAGGTATTCCCACAGGGTTAACGCAGAACGTGAAGGATTTTCTGTGCTCTCCACAGGTGGCAAACATCTTTGAAAACTCCGACTTTGTATATCTACTGAACCAAGCAGGCGGTGATAGAGAAATCCTCTCCAAACAGCTTAATATCTCTCCCCATCAGCTTTCCTATGTGACTAATTCCGGTGCCGGCGAAGGATTGCTTATTTATGGCAGTATCATTATTCCCTTTATTGACCACTTCCCGAAGGATACCGAGCTTTACAAGATTATGACTACAAAGCTTGAGGAAGTGTAAAATGGAGGGTAAATTAAATAAATCTCGTTTGAAACTGAAAAAATCTGAGTTGAAACGAGATAAAGCATTGGAAAAGGTACTAAAGAATAAGAAACAACGCAAAATGCAAAGAAAGTTCTATGAGAAAGAAAAGCCAAAGTCAAAGCTGGATTTTGGCGAAAATAAGGCAAAACCATCTGATAAGCTAACAGACAACCCAAAACCATCTGATAGCTTGGTGGATATAGTAAAACCGCAATCCACCATAATGGGAAAATTCAAGAATGTACCACAAAAGGCAGTTGCCAGTAATATTCATAAAGAAATTTCTGAAAGTGAAAATGATAATGTGGGTGTGAAAGCTACCCACGACAGCGAGCAGTCTGCTGAATTTATGGGTAGAAAATTGAAATCAGCATATGAACATCAGAAATTAAATCCCTATAAAACCCTTGCAAAAGCGGAAAAGCAGCTGCAAAAATCACAGGTCAATTACACTTACAACAAGGCTATGGCTGAAAATACGCAGTTAGGTAGCAGTCCATTTTCCAAGTGGAAACAAAAGCAAAATATCAAAAAGCAATATGCCAATGCTCGCAAAGCCGGTACTGCTACCCGCAACACAGCCACCACCATTAAAGATATTGCTAGAAAAGGTATTGATACAGTTGCTGCGATTGCAGCTAATACTGTGAAAAACCCTAGGATTTTAATTATCTGCGGGTGTTTTCTGCTAATCATCATCATTTGCGGTGGTTTGTTTTCCTCTTGTTCTATGATGCTCCAAGGTGGATTCAATACTATTGTGGGTACTTCCTATAACTCTGAGGATGAGGATATTGTAGAGGTTGACAACGATTACAAAAATCTTGAAAAAGAGTTGAAGGATAAAATTGACAACATCGAAAGTGATTATCCCGGTTACGATGAGTATCGTTATAACCTTGATGAGATCGGTCATAACGCCCATGAACTTGCGTCTTATCTTACAGCCTTATTGAAATATTATAAGCCAAATGAGGTACAAGGCGAACTGCAACAGATTTTTGATTTACAGTATGAGTTGGAATTGGAACGAGTGGTAGAAATTCGTTACCGAACTAAAACGAGAACGGACAGCGAGGGGAATACTTATAAGGTAAAAGTACCTTATAAGTATTATATTTTAAACATCACTCTTACCAATACACCTATCAAAAACGTGGCTGAGGAGTTGCTTACTGCCCAGAAGCTTGAATTATTTAGAGTTTATCTTGAAACCAAAGGCAATAAGCCCAATGTTTTTGGAGACAAATACAGTGAAACCGATAGCAATCAAGATTTAGAATATCAAGTACCCGCCCATAACCTTACTGATGAGGAGTTTGGTAAAATGCTCAAGGAAGCTGAGAAATATTTAGGTTACCCCTATGTTTGGGGAGGCGGTAATCCCTCTACTTCTTTCGATTGCAGTGGTTTTGTATGCTGGGTTATCAATCAATCGGGTGTTGGCAACATCCCTCGTACCACAGCAACAGGGATATATAATCAAACAACACCAATTCCCAAAAGCGAAGCAAAGCCGGGAGATATAATCTTCTTTGAGGGTACTTATGATAGTGCAGGGGCCGTGTCACATGTTGGTATTTATGTCGGTGACGGAATGATGATCCATTGCGGAAACCCTATAGGCTATGCCGATGTAAACAGTGGTTATTGGCAAGATCATTTTTATGCTTATGGCAGAATACAACCCTAGAGTAGATATTTTGTTTCAAAGGAGGTATACTTATATGCAAGATAATTTTGATAATTAAGAAGTCTTTGAAATAAAGCTTTTTGAGAGAAATTTATAATAGGGGGGTGGGAAGATGGAACAAATAAACAATTTAAGTAAACTTGTGAATAAAAACAGGAAACTATCTTGGACAATCATTATAACTTATATTGCAATATTCGTTGGTTGTGCAGCTTTTCCAATATTCCCCCAATATACAGGCTATTCAAATATAATTTTACACTTAGCAAATGCAGTGTATATAACACCATTAATGCTTGTTGCTTTACTTGGTAAGGGCAAGGCTATAAAAGCATATAGTGTTTCATTTATTAGTTTGTTGATAGGAATGATTTGCAGATATTTAATTGAATTTGGTGAGGTGTCTAATAGCGTGAACTTTACCATAGTCAATATAGTATCTTTTCTCATTATATTGCCGTTAATCTATACTCTTACTTATTATTTATATAGCCGAAAAATAAATTAGGGCACTGTCTATTATGGCCCATCATTGTGAAGAACCAAAATAGTAAAAAACGAATTAAATATAAATTATTAAATTATGCGAAATCAAGAAAGACGGGAGAAATCTCGTCTTTTTGCGTATTTAAGGAGGAAAATTCATTGCAAAACAAGTTAACTAAAATCAAAAAGGATATTCAGAGAACAGAAGAAAAAATCTCTGAATATCAAAGCAAGCTAAAATCTTTGGAGAAGGAAAAGACAGACCTTGAAAATCTAATGATGATTGATGTGCTTAGAAAACACAAGGTAAATCACAACGATTTGCCTACAATATTGCAGATTTTTGAGGAGGAGAAAGGTTCAAGTGTACCACTTAAAATAAACAATACGGAGGAACAACAAAATGAAAAGATTTAAAATGTTTACTACAATGCTGGTGATGAGCGTACTATTTTGTTCAATGTCAACCGTAGCCTTTGCAGGTGGCGGTTTTGAATACGACGAAACCCCGCCTGTGGCTGTGACACCAAAGGAAGAAACCACACCCCTTACGCCAGAGGGGAATTTGACCCTTGTTGATGATATTACCACCACTGACGAAACTGATAAGCAGTTTATCACGGCAGTTTCAAAAAATGGCAACTATTTTTACTTAGTCATTGATCGTGCAGGGGGTAGTGATAATGTATACCTACTTAATATGATTGATGAAGCCGATTTAATGTCATTGATGGAGGGTGAACCCGCTAAGATGGAGGAAAAGCCAACAATCCAAGAACCGGACCCTATCCCCGTAGAGACAACGGAAGAACCCGCAAATGATAAAACAGATGAAACTAAAAGTGACACCTTACCGCTGTTAGTGCTTGTATTGGCTATGTGCGGCGGAGGTGCTTTTTATTATCTCAAATTTGTTAAGGGCAAAAATACTCATAAAGGTTCTACCAATTTGAATGAACTCTGCGACGATGAATATTCCGACGATGAGGAAGAATACGAGCTTGACGAGGATGATAGCTATTTAGCAGATGATGAAAATACAGATTACGGGGAGGAATAAAAATTGAGACTAGTCATTGCAGAAAAACCATCGGTGGCACAGAGTATTGCAAAGGTGCTGGGCGCTACCGATAAAAAAGATGGATACCTTGAGGGCAGTGGGTATTTCGTATCGTGGTGCGTTGGGCATTTGGTAGGTCTTGCCGGTACCGAGAAATATAATGAAAATTATAAAATGTGGGATTTAAAGGATTTGCCTATTATTCCACAGAGCTTTGAATATGAGGTATCAAAGGGCAAGGAAAAACAGCTTAAAATCCTTTGCAAGCTGTTAAATGACCCTAAAGTAGATGCAGTCATCAATGCCTGTGATGCCGGGCGTGAGGGTGAGCTTATCTTTCGCCTGGTGTATCAATTTGCCAAGTGTCAAAAGGCGATGAAAAGGCTTTGGATCTCTTCTATGGAGGATAGTGCCATACAAAAAGGTTTTGAAAATCTAAAAGACGGAACTAGTTTTGATCTGCTTTATGAAAGTGCTGCTTGTAGACAAAAAGCCGATTGGATTGTGGGCATCAATGCTACAAGGTTGTTTTCGCTGCTCTACAATCAGCAACTAAACGTAGGCAGAGTGATGTCTCCCACGCTTTCTATGATTGTGGAACGTAATGCAAGCATAAAAGCCTTTCGTCCCACACCATTCTATACTATCGTCCTTGATAATGGTACAGTGGTCTTTTCTTCTGAAAAAATGGAGGGAAAGGCACAGGCGGAGGAACTTCTTGAAAGGTGCAAAAATCAGCATTTAGTAGTTACAAGCATTGAAAATAAGGAAAAGGCAGAAAAAGCACCTAAACTATATGACCTTACCACCTTGCAACGAGAAGCTAACCGAAAATTAGGTTTTACCGCCAATCAAACATTGGAATATACCCAAAGCCTTTATGAAAAAAAGCTATGTACCTATCCAAGAACCGACAGTCGATATTTAACCGAGGATATGGCAGATATCTTACCGGAGCTGTCACTATATGCTTTGACAACTTTGTCATTTCCAAGGGATGAAGAATTTGATGTACCTTGCAATGCTCAGCTTGTGATTGACAGCACCAAGGTTACCGACCACCATGCCATTATCCCCACCAAGAGCCTAGCAAACTTTGATATAGAACAGCTTCCTTATGGAGAAAAAGCAGTCTTGACACTCATCATGTTAAGGCTGCTTTCAGCTTTAGGGGATAACCACAGATATAGCGAAACGGTGGTAACGGCAAGCTGTGGCGATGCTGTTTTTACAACCAAAGGCAAAACTATTTTGCAAAATGGTTTTAAGGAATATGAAGTTCTCCTTAACATGGCGGAGAAACAGGACGAAAAATCACTTCCACTTATGGCTGAAGGCGAAGTCGTAGAAAATTGCAAAGCAGAAATGAAGGAAGGCCAAACTTCGCCACCTAAACAATTTACCGAGGATACCTTGCTTTCGGCTATGGAAACAACGGGTAAAGACGAAAATATTGAAAAAGAGTTTTGTGGTATTGGAACCCCTGCTACTCGTGCTGGAATTATTGAGAAGCTGATCAAGATTAACCTTGTGGAACGCAAGGGCGATAAGAAAACAAAGTATCTTCTGCCAACAGATAAGGGCAATGCCCTCATCACTATTTTGCCCGAAAGTATCCAATCCCCACTGACTACGGCTGAATGGGAAGAAAAGCTAAAATCCATTGAAACAGGCGATTTGTCCGCAAATGAATTTCTATCGGAAATTTCTAAAATGACCGAAAACCTTGTCAGAACCTATGATGTGGTAAAAGGCAGTGAACAGCTTTTTCCCTCACGAAACAAGGTGATTGGAAAATGCCCAAGGTGTGGTAGTAATGTAGTCGAGAACAAAAAAGGATTTTGCTGTGAAAATAGAACTTGCGGTTTTGCTCTTTGGAAAGAAAATAAGTTTTTTACTTCCAAGAAGAAAACCATAACCGAAAAAATTGTAAAAGACCTTTTAACCACCGGTAAATGCAAGTTAACAGGCTGTTATTCAGAGAAAACGGGTAAAACCTACAATGCTACTGTTTCTTTTGATGATACGGGCGGTAAATATGTAAACTTCGTTTTAGAATTTGAAAAAAGGGGAAATAAGTGATGAGTGATTATCAAGTAAAAGATTTCATAGATTTTGTCAATCAAAATCCAAAAGAAGTTTTGTTTGCTCTAACCAACGATCAGAATTTGAAGGAAAACACAATGAAAGCTCTAATTACTCTTGCAAAGGAAAGTGTAAACTACCTCAAGACCGCTGAAATGAGCAGCGAGCAAAATTATAATCAAATTGATGGTATTATCAACAACGAGCTCCCTCGCACCATTGGTGGATATGCTGTTACCGAAAACCATATTGTTGGCAATTATGAGTTTGCCTTTGGCGAAAATGAAAAGGCTCCCTCACCTTATGGCTCTTGGCAAAGGAATATTAAAAACGATGAAGAACGAGCTGATGGCGATAACTGGTTTTGGGGGCATTATTTCAGTGACAAAGACAAGGCTGTTTCCGATTTTAAGGAACGCATCAAAGATGCTTTGGAAGAAGTGGCTACGAAAAGCCACTCAGTTACCACAAAGCTAAAAGCCTTTAAAGAACTGGAAAACCAAAGCGAAGGTGCAATTCATAAAAATAAAAACTTTGAGCGATAATACCTGTTGACAATATGGGATAAATCCCATATGATATTAGTAAGGATAAACACATATCCTATAAAGGTGGATTACAAATGACAGATTTTGAAATCGAATTTTATAAAAATCAAAATGGAGATGTTCCAGTTAAAGATTTTGTCCTTTCTCTTGATACAAAAATGAGAGCCAAGATGTTGCGGTGCATTGAAATTTTAAAGAAAAACGGAAATGATTTACGAGAGCCATATACAAAGCCTTTAGGTAATGGCATATTTGAACTTAGAGCAAAACAAGGTAGTGATATTTCAAGGGTGTTATATTTTTTCGTAATTGGGAGAAAAATAGTACTAACAAACGGTTTTATCAAAAAGACGGCGAAAACACCAGCTAAAGAAATTGACCTTGCTGAAAAGTACCGCAAGGATTATTTAGAAAAAAATGGAAAGGAGTTGTAATTATGCGTGATGATTTTGATAGACTTTTAGAAGAAGAATTGAAAAATCCTGAATTTCAAAAAGAATGGAATGTTCTTGAGCCAGAGTTTAATATCATTCAAGCAATGATAGATGCTAGAAAGAATAGTCACCTTACACAAAAGGAGCTTGCACAAAAAACCGGCATTAACCAAGCAGACATCAGCAAACTTGAAAATGGCAATGCAAATCCCACTCTTTCCCTTTTACAAAGGCTGGCTGAAGGAATGGATATGCAGTTGAAACTTGAGTTTATTCCAAAACAAGAAATTGTCGTAAAATAATGAAAATAAATCCCGATACAAGGATGACCTCTTTGTATCGGGATTTATTTATTTTTTTCTTGCTGGTTTTACGTTCACTTCGGGGTTTATATCACCGATTATTTTGCCATGCTCATTTTCGTATTCTTTGATATTGTTGCGAATTAATACGAGAATGTGACTATTAACAGAACGTCCCTCATAGTCAGCAACAAAAGCAATTTTTTCAAGCATTTCTTCTTCGATACGTATGGATACACTTTTTATAGACATAATTCAAGCACCTCTTTTAGATATATTGTGTATTTATTTTACATATAATCCGTGTTATAATTTGGAATATAGATATACAATGTGTTTATAAAATGTAAGGGGGATTAAATTTGAGCAATCGAAGTATTTATAGAAAAATAGCAAAGCAAAATGGTATGAGCATGAAAGAAGTCAAAACCGAGATGCAGACAGCACTTGAATACGCTTTTACATCGAATGACGATAGTATTATAAAAGCCTATCAGGAGCAGGTTCCCCGCAGGGGAGAAGTCCCCACACCCGAAGAATTTATAAAATATGCTGTCAACAATCAAATATCAAAAATTCAAATCCGATATAAGGACTAACCTCTTAGTATTGGGAAACAATTAAAAGCTGGACATGTTGGATTACATGTGCAGCTTTTAATCATATTTTCATCAAATAGTGGCAATGTAAAAATTTCTATAAGATCTATTTCTAAGCCCAAATACATCTTATGAATTACTCAAAGTTTTATAAGTGATAGGAGCACTTAAATACACGTATATGTCGTAAGGGAGAAGTCCCTGCACCCGGAAGAATTTATAAAATATGCTGTCAACAAGATAAAAACAATCAAATAACAGAAAATCAATCCCGATACAAGGGCAAACCTCTTTGTGTCGGGATTTTTTATGTCCAAAATCAAATCTAAGGAGGAGCGAATGAACAGAATAAACGAAGTTTCAAAGCTATTTACCGATACCAAAGAAGATGTCTTGAAAAATATCAGTAACTGGCAAGACTATCTTACTACCGCAAGCAAACTCTATAAGTACAGTTTTGATGACCAAATTATGATTTATGCACAACGTCCCGATGCTACCGCATGCGCCAATATGGAAATTTGGAACAAGAAGATGAACCGATGGGTGAAACGAGGTAGCAAAGGTATTGCCCTTATCCGTCAAAATCAAGGTGGAAAACCTCGGATTGAATATGTTTTTGAGGTTTCCGATACCAACGAGGTACGAGGAGCAAAAACGCCGTATCTGTGGGAAATGCAACCAAACTATCACGAGGATGTGCTAAAGCAGCTCACAGGGTTTTATGGCGAGATTAAAAAAGATGATTTTGCAAGTAGCCTTATGGAGCTGACTGAGCGAGCCGTGGGGGAGCATTACCGAGAGTTTTTGCACGATTTAAACTATGATCTTGAGGATAGCTTTTTAGAGGGAATTGACGAGCTAAATATGGATGTTGCCTTTAGAAATGCTGTTACTACAAGCGTTCAGTATATGGTGCTTACACGGTGTGGCATTGATGCAAGAGAATATCTTGAGGAGGACGATTTCAGAGGAATTACCGACTTCAATACCCCTGCCGTATTCTCTCATTTGGGCAATGCCATTAACTTGGTATCAAATGAAATGCTCCTCACCATCGGTGCAGTGATAAGAGAAATTGAACAAAATTTACTTGCAAAATCTATTGATAATAAGCGGAAAGTAGATTATACTGACAATATAGAATTTAATGCTCTAAAGCGTAAAAGTGAAAAAATAAAGGAGGAAAATGGCAATGGTAGAAAAGGTGAATTATATTCAGAACGGAGACTATCGGATACCGGATTTACAGATAGAGGATATGGAGAATCTTCCCGACACAGTGGGCAAGTATGGAATGATGAGAGAAACGCATCTCAAGGAGAACCGCAGGGGAACCTACAGCCGAATGCTGCAAGACGGGAGTCTGTGGCCGCATTTGGTGGAGGTGGACAGGACAGCTCACAGTCAAGTAGAACAGATGACAGAAGAAATGATGAGAGCACAGGGAGTAACCGAGGCGCTGAAAGTCAAAGATCAACTTCTTTGGGTGCAGATGGCAACAAACATCAAACTACAAGCCGAGGAAGTGGTGATGAAGGACTTGATTTACGCAAGGTAAGTGGCAATCAAGTATCTATATTTCCTACTATCCATGAACAAATTGAGTCTATTGCAGATAGTAAAGCAGTAAGCGACGAAGTCCTAAATAGGTCAAGCGTCACGCTTGCTGCTTTTTCTTTTGCCCAAAACAGCCTATTTGATGCTGAATCTATTTCCTTTGAAGTGGTAGATAAGATTTTAGCAACGGGTGGGGAAGAAAAAAACAGCACATCCCTTATCGCTGGATATATGGCTTTTAATACTGACCTTTTTGAAAATACAGATTATCTAAAAAATCATTATGGTAGAGGTGGCAAGGGCTTTGAGATTGATGGAGTAAAATACTCTTTTTGGTATGATGAAGACGGCATTACCATTGCAAGGGGCAATCAGACCTATCATGCACAGAACAAAATAAATCTTTCTTGGGTGCAGACCGCTGAAAGGATTAGAAATCTACTGGAAAAGGGCGAATATCTCATTGCCGATAAACTGGAACAGTCAAAAGAAGTTTATCAAAAATATGTTGCTGAATATTTTTCCTTTATGTATCGGGACAAAGCCGAGGATTACACCAACGAAAAACTTGATCCTATTGTAACGAGGTTTGTATATCCTGATTGCACAGAGGAAATTTTTACTTATTTGACGGATAAAGAAAAGTTGTCTACTTTAATGCTTGGATTAAAGCAAATGGAGCAGGATTTTATTGCAGATAAAGATGCAACTATGCGAATGACCTTTCATACACCAACTGAAATTATTGGCATGTCAAAGAATTTTCAAAATGAGCCTGTTATTTTCCCGTCCAAAGAGGAATTTGCTCCAATTACCCCGTCTTTTATTACCCAAGACGAACTAAATGCTATCTATGCAACTGATAATCGCACAAGGCATTTTAATACTTCTCGCATTGATACCTATGCCTTTTTCAAACAAGGGCATACAGAGAAAGAGAAATCCGACTTTCTAAAAAATCATTATGGCTGGAGTGGCAGTGGACACTGGGGTATTAGCTTAAACCATTCCGCAAAGGGAACTATATACGCAAGGGAAATTGATTTTAAGCCCTACGCTACCGTTATGGAAAACTGGGGACAGGTAACAAAGCGAATTGACCGCTTGATTGCTGAAAATCGCTACCTTAGCAGTGCGGAGCTTGCCTACATTCCCACTTATGAGAAAGAAAAAATTGCTAGAGGAATCTTTCACTTTTACAGTTACGCTCCATCGGATATAGAAAGGCCTTTTACTGCGGCAGGCAGTGATTACAGCTATATGGATAAGGTTGTAAAAGAGGTTGCGGAACAACTTGAGGATAGCGAGTTTGTAGATAATCTTATTGGACAGATGGAATATGTGTTAGGACATACCCTCTCTGATGCGCGTGGGTTTGACTATATGCAGAAGGCTTTTGAGAATTTAAAGGATTTTCAAAATGGTGATTACTCTATTTTTAAAAGCCAAGAATACGCCATAAAGCCGGTGGAAAGAGATGAGGAGGAACTGGACGAGGACAGTATCGACGATATTACCAATATCGCCAAAAAACTGGAACGCAAACGAAAATCCACTCACAAAGAAACAGACAGTGGGCAGCTCACCCTTGATTTAGTAGGCGGTTCCGTATCCTCCATCTTAGAAGATAGGGGGCTTATGGTATCCGACGAACTTATCAACTTTGCTACAGAAAGCCTTGAAAATCCAGCAAATGAAAATATAGTTGCCAAGGTAGAAGAAATTATCAACAAAGAAAGCAGAATGACCGAGCCTGCTCAACTTGCATATCAAGTGGGCAACCGTTATTTCTCCATCCAAGAAGTTGACGAAGGCTACGATTATTCTATCTTTGATGAAAGCTTCCAGCTTATTGATGGTGGCGTTTATGACGATCCATCTATTTCTATGGAGCAAGCCATTAACCTGATCTGTGAAGATGATTTATTAGAGGGGATTTCTGCACTTACTGACAGGGGCAATGCAAAGGAGATTGGCTATAACTACCTTTTAGAGCAAACAGAAACACAAGCAATTGAGGAACTACAAGTAGTTACAGCTTCTGATGAAAATCTTGGTGATTTTGATGAGGTAGTCGAAACAGCCATTGTAGAAGAAATTGGCGAAAAGCTCTCCCGTGAGCGAATGGAACAGCTCCTTAGCGACGAAAAAACCATAACCGAATATTCAAACCAAAAAACAGACCACCCGCATCAAATTGTAGGCATACAATCGGGTAGTCTGCTTTTGTTTTATGGTGATGATGCCGAGATAGCTGCACCTATTCTTGGTCGCAAGGTAATTGAGCGAGACCTTCCCCTTATTGGCAATACCAAAGTGACTGGCGGTTATGTGGCGGATTGGCAAATGGCAACAAAAAATCTTAAAGATAAAGGAATTAACTTCTGTTTCATTGGAGAAGAAAACGGCGAGTACCACACCATTACTGAGCATTATGCAAAGGATTATATTCCTATTGGTATGGAGCTTACAATCGGTGGTAGAGATTTTGTTATTGACAGCGTAAATTATGACTTTGACAAGGTTTCCTTACGGGATACAACCTTCCAAAATGGCACTGGCTTTCCTATCTTTCGCAGTGAAACTGTGGACTATATCCGCTATTTTGTGGAGCAAAAGCAAGCGCAGCTGCAAGAGGAAAATATCTCTATTGTTACTGATGAAAAGCAGCCGGAGCCCCAAACAATGATCAATTTTGATTTTGCCGGTGGCAGTTTAGAGGGTACACCTTTTGCCCCTTCCACTAAACAAGTAGAAAAAGAAATTACGGATACTTCACCTAAAATCAATTACGCAATCACCAATGATGATTTGGGTGTCGGCACAGCGAAAGGAAAATATGCCCACAACATTCTTGCCATTCAAACCCTAAAACAACTTGAAAAGGAAAATAGACGAGCTAATGCTGAAGAGCAGGAAATTTTATCAAAGTATGTCGGTTGGGGCGGTCTTGCCGATGCTTTTGACGAAAACAAGGATAATTGGCTAAGTGAGTATGCCGAGCTAAAAGCCATACTCACACCCGATGAATACGAAATGGCAAGAGCCAGTACCCTTAATGCCCACTATACCTCACCCACGGTTATTCGTGCGATGTATAAGGCACTGGAAAATATGGATATTCCAAATGGCAACATTTTAGAGCCTGCAATGGGCAGTGGAAATTTTTTCGGGATGCTGCCACAGAGTATGCAAGCCTCAAAGCTCTACGGTGTGGAATTGGATAGTCTAACCGGAAGAATAGCAAAGCAGCTTTATCAGAAGGCAAATATTCAAATCAAAGGCTTTGAGAAAACTGATTTTTCCAATAACTTTTTTGATATGGCAGTGGGTAATGTGCCTTTTGGTAACTACAAGCTCAATGACAAAAAGTATGATAAGCTGGGTTTCCTGATACATGATTACTTTTTTGGAAAATCCCTTGATAAGGTTAGAAGTGGCGGTGTAGTGGCCTTTATTACTTCTAAAGGCACGCTTGATAAAGCAAGCAGTGAAGTGAGAAAACACCTTGCTGGGAGAGCCGATCTGCTGGGTGCTATCAGACTGCCTAACACAGCCTTTAAAGCCAACGCAGGAACGGAAGTCACCAGTGATATTATTTTCCTCCAAAAGCGTGACCATGCACCCGAGCGTTTACCTTCTTGGGTAGAGCTTGGAGAAACTGAAGACGGTATTGCAGTCAATAAATATTTTGAGGAAAACCCTCAAATGATTATGGGCAGTATGGAAATGGTATCGGGTCCTTTTGGAATGGAAGCCACCTGTGTTCCAAACCATGAAATCCCCCTTGCACAACAGCTTGAACAAGCAATACTCCACATTCTACCGCCCGATAAAGCACTGCTAAAAGACCCTATTATCGCCATAGATGGAGAAAAAGAAGTTGCCACTATTGAAGCTACTCCCGATGTGCGAAATTTCAGCTATGTTCTTATAGATGAAAAGCTATATTTTAGAGAAAACAGCAGAATGAGGCCTGTTTCTCTATCTGATACAGCAGAAAAGCGAGTAAATGCCTTACTTGGCATTCGTGATAAAACCAGAGAAATCATTGAAATGCAGTTGAATGAGTGTTCTGATGATGATTTGCAAAAGGCACAGCTAACATTAAACATACTTTATGACGATTTTAATAAGAAATTTGGACTAATTAACAGCAAAGCTAATAAGCAAGCCTCTGCAGATGATGTTTCTTATCCTCTCCTTTGCTCTTTGGAGCAATTAGACGAGAATGGCAATCTAAAAGCCAAAGCTGATATGTTCACCAAACGCACCATAAAACAATCGGTTAAGGTTACCTCTGTTGATACTCCTACGGAAGCGCTGGCAGTATCTATTTCTGAAAAAGCCCGTGTGGATATTGGTTTTATGGCACAGCTTTTAGGTGGAGAGGATAACATACCTGTTATCATTGAGGACTTAAAAGGGATTATATTCAAAGACCCTTTAAGTGATGCAGACAATAACCTTATTGGCTGGCAAACAGCTGATGAATACTTATCTGGCAATGTCCGTGAAAAGCTTGCTATTGCAAAGCTATCTGTTTCAGATAATCCGCAGTATCAAGTCAACTTAGATATGCTTACAAAAATACAGCCAAAAGATTTATCCGCAGCTGAGATTGATGTTCGTATTGGTGCGACTTGGGTAGACCCAGAATACTATAAGCAGTTTATGTTTGAAGTTTTAGGCACTCCACGTTATATGCACAGTAGCAGAATTGATGTTATGTATTCAAAGCATACAAGCGAGTGGAATGTTAAGGGGAAAATGGAGGATAGGGCAAACCCTCGTGCCATTGCTACCTATGGCACAAAACGCAAAAATGCCTATCAGATTATAGAGGATAGCTTAAATCTTCGTGATGTGCGTGTTTTTGATACCGTCATTGATGATGACGGCAAGGAGAAACGAGTGCTAAATGGTAAAGAAACCACCCTAGCACAGCAAAAGCAGGAAGCCATCGGTGAAGTCTTTAAGGAATGGATATGGAAAGACCCACAGCGTAGAGAGGTTTTAGCAAAGAAATACAATGAAATTTACAACTCTATCCGTCCTCGTGAGTTTGATGGTCAGCATATTAAATTTGATGGTATGAACCCAATCATTAAGCTAAATGCACATCAAAGTAATGCCGTAGCTCGTACTCTTTACGGTGGTAATACTCTACTTGCCCATGTGGTTGGTGCTGGAAAAAGTTTTACAATGGTGGCAAGTGCCATGGAGGGCAAAAGACTTGGTTTGCAACAGAAGTCTCTATTTGTTGTGCCCAATCACCTAACCGAACAGATGGGTGGAGATATTCGTACCTTATATCCTGGTGCAAATGTCCTTGTTGCCACAAAGAAGGACTTTGAGCCTGCGAATCGCAAGAAATTCTGCTCTCGTATTGCCACAGGCGATTTTGATATTGTGGTTATCGGGCATTCACAATTTGAGAAAATTCCTCTATCGGTAGCAAGGCAGGAGGAAATCCTAAAGACACAAATTGATGAAATTCTCTTTGCAATACAGGATGCAAAAAGTCAGAATGGTGAACGCTATACCGTAAAACAGCTTGAGAAAACGAAGAAAAGTCTTGAAACAAGGCTTGAAAAATTGTCTTCGCAAGAACGCAAGGACAGCGTAGTAACTTTTGAAGAATTGGGGGTAGATAAGCTCTATGTAGATGAGGGACACCTTTTTAAAAATTTGTTCCTTCAAACAAAAATGCGTAATGTTGCCGGTATCGGACAAAGTGAAGCACAAAAATCTACTGATATGTTTACCAAGTGCCGTTATATGGACGAGTTGACAGGCGGTAAAGGTGTTGTTTTTGCCGCTGGAACCCCTGTGAGCAACTCAATGACGGAACTCTACACAATGATGAGATATTTACAATATGGAACCCTCCAAAGGCTTGATTTAACCCATTTTGATAGCTGGGCAGCTAATTTTGGTGAAAAGGTTACGGCTATTGAACTTGCTCCGGAGGGCACGGGTTTTCGTGCTAAGACACGCTTTGCAAAATTTTTCAATCTTCCTGAACTGATTAACATTTGGAAAGGTGCAGCAGATATTCAAACTTCCGATATGCTAAACCTCCCTGTTCCCATAGCACATCACACAACCGTTGTAACCAAGCCCTCCGAGTTTCAAAGGGAAATGGTAAAAGAACTTGCGGACAGAGCAAATAGCGTTCGTAAAAAAGAGGTAGAGCCTAATGTGGATAATATGCTGCGTATTACTTCTGATGGTAGAAAGCTGGCACTTGACCAAAGGCTACAAAATGATCTGCTCTCCGATGATGAAAACAGTAAAATCAATACCTGTGTAAACAATGTATTCGACATTTGGGAGCAAAGTACCGATACCAGAGGAGCACAACTAATCTTTTGCGATCTTTCCACTCCCCATTATGACGGCACTTTTAATGTGTATGATGACATTAAAAACAAGCTGATGGAAAAAGGTGTCCCACCGGAAGAAATTAAGTTTATTCACGATGCCAACACCGAGCAGCAAAAGGCTGAGCTTTTCGCTAAGGTGCGAAGTGGTGATGTTCGTGTGCTGATTGGTTCAACACAAAAAATGGGTGCCGGCACCAATGTCCAGCGGAAATTAGTGGCACTCCATCACACAGATTGCCCGTGGCGTCCGGCGGATTTGGAGCAGCGTGAGGGAAGAATTATAAGGCAAGGTAATGAAAATAAAGAGGTTAAAATCTTCAAGTATGTTACAGAAAATACCTTTGATGCCTATAACTGGTCGCTGATCGAAAATAAGCAGAAATTTATCGGTCAGATATTCACCAGTAAATCGCCTGCCCGTAGTGCAGATGATATTGATGCTACGGCTCTTTCTTATGCTGAGGTTAAAGCACTCGCTACCGGTGACCCAAGAATTAAGGAAAAGATGGTGCGCCCATAAGTAACTGCCGCTAAAAGTAGTTGCGTGGGAATATTGAAATACCGCCTTAAGCAAGCGGTGGGTAAAAATATCAAGAAAGGTAGGTGAAAAAAAAACAACCCATTATCTCACAACTTATCCATGAGGGGAAACCCAGTGGGGAGTGTAGCATGTTGTTGCAACGCAAGTTGCAGATATTTACAGGATAATAAAGCTCATAACAAGCTTGTAAATATGGAGATAAAACTTCATACATGAGGATAAAAGCTAAACTGCTTAAATGATAGCAAAAGCTTGGGAGTATCTTTTCCTAATTGCGAAATGAGATGAAACGCAATTCGTCCTTGCAGATGTTCTTCCATTTTGTGCATTTGCGTGATATTAAGGACAAAGCAACTTTTAGATAAAGTAAATGGCGAAAGTCGTATCCGACAGTATGAAAGGCTTATGTTTCAATATACCTAAATGGGGATGACCTAAATCCGAGAAATCGGACATGGTTACACAGCTTCCGTAGTAGTCCGAGAAACCTGAAATGACAGGTAATGCCGTAAAACGGATGCGGGAAAGCCGCTCACATGGCGAAGGGAAGCAGTTTACTTTTTTAATACAAAAGAAAGGACGGTGCGAGAGGCACTATGAGAAATCCAATTGCAGTATTAAATAGTCTAAGCGAGAAATCACAAATAAAAGAATATAGATTTGAGCGGTTATACCGAAATCTATATAACCCAGAGTTTTACCTGCTGGCATATAAAAATATTTACGCAAATGACGGCAGTATGACTATGGGAGTGGATGGTTCAACAATTGATGGTATGAGTAGCAAAAGAATTGAAAATATAATTGCAAAAATCAAGGATAAAAGCTACCAACCAAATCCAGCTCGAAGAACCTATATTGAAAAGAAAAACAGCACCAAAAAACGTCCGCTTGGCATACCGTCAAGTGACGATAAACTGGTACAAGAAGTAGTAAGGCTAATTTTAGAAAGTATCTATGAACCCAATTTTTCAAAGAACTCCCATGGGTTTAGACCAAAAAGAAGTTGCCACACAGCGTTATTACAAATTCAAAGAACATTCACAGGGGCAACATGGTTCATAGAGGGAGATATTACAGCCTGCTTTGACAGCTTTGACCACCATGTACTAATTAGTATTTTACGCAGAAAAATTAATGATGAAGCCTTTATTGGGCTAATGTGGAAATTTCTGAAAGCCGGATATATGGAGCAATGGAAATATCACGCAACCTACTCCGGTACTCCACAAGGCTCCGGTGTAAGTCCAATTCTTGCAAATATCTATCTCAATGAATTGGATAATTACATAGAAGAATACAAGGCAAGTTTTGATTTAGGGAACTCCCTAAAACGCAAAAGAAACCCAGAATATGAACGAGTGCATGGAACGGCGTGTAGGTACAAAAAGTCAATGTCTAAAGTATGGGACAATCTAACTAAGGACGAAAAAGCAAAATCTGCACAGCAGTTGCGAAACTTAAAAGCCGAGGTTAGGAAACTATCTGTAAATCACCCATTTGACACAAACTATAAGGCACTTCAATATGTGCGATATGCAGATGATTTCATTATCAGCATAATTGGCAGCAAAGAGGATGCTGAAAAAGTAAAAGCCGATATTGCAAAATTTGTATCAGAAAAGCTGAAACTAACACTTTCAGAAGAAAAAACAAAAATCACGCATACCTCTCAAAAGGCACGCTTTTTAGGTTATGACCTCATGGTATCTAAAAGCCAGGAAATTAAGCGTAATGCCAAAGGGATAAGAGTTAGAATTTATAGTGGCGTACTAAAACTCTATATACCTCACGACAAATGGGAACTCAAATTGCGTGAATATGGTGCTATTAAAACAGTTAAAAATGAGCATGGAAAAGACCGTTGGAAAGCCATTCACCGTGGAAAGTTGATAAACAAGACAGATATAGAAATATTATCAAAGTACAATTCGGAAATCAGAGGGTTATATAACTATTACTCTCTTGCTTGCAATGCCTGTGCAATTTCAAAATTTTCCAGCCTTATGAAATATAGTATGTTAAAAACCTTTGGAGCAAAATATCGCACCAAAGTATCTAAGATTAAATCAAAGTATGTGGAAAATGGTAATTTTACCGTTCACTACACAACTAAAACTGGAAATCGCCAATCTGTATTTTACAATGGCGGATATAAGAGGAAAAATACTCCTCTATTCGACCAAATCGATGTACTTGACTATCTCAAAAAATATGATAAGCCCAACAGCTTAGCAACAAAGCTGAAAAGTAATACTTGTGAGTTATGTGGTGCTATAAATGTAGAAGTTGAAATACATCAAGTTAAAAGGCTTAAAGATTTAACAGGTATAACAGAATGGGAGAAAATTATGCTGAAAAGGCATAGAAAGACCCTTGCCGTATGTGCTAACTGTCATAAAACAATCCACGCAACTGATTAAATCGTAAGATGATAGTAAATGGCGAGCCGTATACGCCGAGAGGTGTACGTACGGTTCTGGAGGGAGTGGGCAACTCGCCTGCTTACCTCATGATCTCGATATTGCTGTTGCAAAGCTAAAGCTCATGCGTTCTAACCACCAAAGTCAGAAATACGATATGGAGGATAGGCTCATCAAATACTACCCACAGGAGATTAAAAAGACTGTGGAACGCATAGATGGACTAACCAAGGATTACAAGGTGGTACAGACGCACCCCATAGTTGAAGACAGCTTTTCTATGACCGTTAAAGGCAAACTATATACTGAAAGAAAAGCTGCTGGAGAAGCTGTTTTACAGGCTTGTAAGGCTATCCTAAACCCCGAGGATAGAGTGAAACTTGGTGAGTTTAGAGGGTTTTCAATGACCCTGTATATTGACAATGGCACATTTAAGATTGCAATGAAAAACAATATCACCCATATAGCAGAACTGGAGAACAACATTACAGGAAATATTGTGCGTATTAACAATGCTCTTGAAAATATGCCTAAAACCATTGATAACCTCAAAAACCGTTTGGAAAACCTAAATTCCGAGCAGGCAGCAGCACAGTCTGAGGTGGATACCCCTTTTCCGAAAGAGTGGGAATATAAGGAAAAACAGACACGGCTTGCACAGCTTAATATCGAGCTTGACAATGCAGAAAAGGAGGAAGAAGAAGCCGATCGTATCAACGCCGAACAGGAGAAAAAGCCATCTGTTCTAAAGGCACTCAAGGACTTCAAAGAAGAAATTCGAGCCGATGATTGCACAACCGAAAGCCCTGAAAAGTCTTATGAAGAAAGATAACTATACCTTCATGTAGACTGCAAAATTTAACAAGGAATGGTTTGTTTTTGCAGACCATTCCTTTATTTTTTTATCAGAATACTTATGATTTCATATTGACTTTAACACTCTAAAGTGGTAAAATTAAGATAGAAAAGCAAACATTAAGGAGGTTGAAAAAATGAGGACGTTATTTAAAATATTGTTATTTCCCATCATCGCAATTTTAACCGTATTAAGCTTAGGTTGTCGATTGATAACCGTAGTCAGCGGAACAATTATTGGTACAATTTCTTCACTACTGTTTCTATTTACCCTTGTATGTTTGGCTATGGGGTTTGCCCAGTGGGAACAGGCAAAAGGATTGTTGCTTCTCTGCCTTGTATTCAGTGAAATCGGACTGTTTGGCTTGGCAAACCTCCTTCTAAATGGTGTAGATTGTGTTACAAGAAAGCTACGACAAGTTTAAAAGTTAATCATCATATTATAGGCTACTTCTTCGGAGGTAGCCTTATTTTTTAGGGAGGATTTTATGGCAAAGAGAACACGAAAAATGCAGCTGCATTTTATGGTTGATGAGCAGGAACGCAAAATCATAGATGCAAAAATGGAGTTAATCGGCACCAATAATTTAGGTGCATATCTTCGCCGTATGGCTATTTACGGTTATATGATAGAACTGGATATGGAGCCATTAAATAGGCTCACTGTGGAGCTTTCACGCATAGGAAACAACCTTAATCAGCTTACCAAAAGAGCCAACGAAACAGGTAATATTTATATTGATGATATTGAGGTCTTGAGCGGTGATATAAAGGCAATTAAAGAGGATATTCGTATTTTTACAAATGCTCTTTTTGCTGATGAAAAATAGGAGGTGATTTTATCGCCACAACACGAATTATTCCAATGCACATCAACAAGGGTAAAACCCTTGCCCAGTGCCTTACAGATAGAACCGATTATGCTAAAAACCCCGACAAAACCCATAGCGGAGAATTAGTCAGTAGCTTTATGTGCAATGCTGATTTAGTGGATAGTCAGTTTCTCTTATCCAAGCAAATTTACCTACAAAAAACAGGCAGAATACAAAAGAATGATGTAATCGCTTATCAGCTTAGACAGTCTTTTAAGCCAGGGGAAATTTCTCCGGAGCTTGCCAATCAAATTGGCTACCAATTAGCAGAAAAAGTAACAAAGGGTAACCATGCATTTATTGTAGCTACCCATATAGATAAGTCCCATATTCATAATGTGCGCCCAGATAGGGCGATAAGTAAAGCAGTGTAAGGTACTGCTCCGTAAGATAACACGGAAAATGACCTGCCTAACCGAAAGGCGAAAGCTGACACGGGAACAAAGCACGGCAGGAAAGCGGTAAGTCACTTAAAGGCAATTTGGTGCGACTGAACCGCAATGTTAATCAGATATAAGGTATAAGTTGGGTTTACTGAACGCAAGTTTCCAGTTTCCGTTATGTGTGGATAGAGGAAAGTGCCTGTAACCTCTGGTGCGGAAAAGTCAAGTCATGGTTGTGGGCTTGTCTGTTATCAATCATTCCGTACAACCTGTAGGAGAACCTATGGTAACGAAACAAAAGCGATACCGAGAATCTGAAATTACCAAGACTTATTGCTAACTGGGGATACTCTAAACAGGAACGCCACCAACTTGGCTATGGCTGTAGAGCTTGAAAATCCTGCATGGGTACGGAGCGTTCGTAGTAGTCCGAGGACGGTAACGCCGTCTACATGGCGAAGGGACGCAGTTATTGTGTACTAAAATTAAAAGTTGATTAGGGAGGAAAACCTCGCATGAAACCAACAACGGAAATTTTAGCAAGAATCAGCGAAAACTCACTTGCGAACAAAGATGAAATTTTTACTAAACTGTATCGCTATCTTTTAAGACCCGAGAGCTACTTCGTCGCATACAAAAATCTATATGCAAATGATGGTGCGGCGACAAAAGGCGTTAATGATGATACGGCTGACGGCTTCAGTGACTCAAAAATCAGCAATATTATTAAATCGTTGGCAGATGAAACATATCAGCCAACACCTGTAAGGCGAACCCATATTCCAAAGAAAAGTGACAGCAAAAAGAATCGTCCGTTAGGAATACCGACATTTACGGATAAACTTGTACAAGAAGTGCTTCGCATGGTGCTTGAATCGGTGTATGAACCAATATTTTTGAACGTATCTCATGGATTCAGACCAAAGAAGAGCTGTCACACAGCATTAAAGGCAATAAGATATGAGTTTAACGGCACAAAATGGTTTGTTGAGGGTGACATAAAAGGCTGCTTTGACAATATAGACCATTCGATACTCGTGGGTTTGCTAAGCAATAAAGTCAAAGATGCTCGAATTATCAAGCTGATTTACAAGTTTTTGAAAGCTGGGTATATAGAGAATTGGCAATATCATAGAACATACAGCGGAACACCGCAGGGCGGAATTATCTCTCCGCTGTTAGCCAACATCTATTTGCATGAACTGGACAAGTTTGTAATGAAGCTAAAATCCGAATTTGACACGCCTAACGTAGAAAAGATTACACCCGAATATCGAGAACGGCATAACGAAATTAAGCGACTTTCACACGGTATCAAAAGGTCAGAGGGCGAAGAACGGGAGAGTTTGCTTGAGGAATACAAACCAAAACGCAAACAATTAATGTCTATTCCCTGCACCTCGCAAACAGATAAAAAAATCAAATATATACGGTACGCAGATGATTTTTTGATTGCCGTAAAAGGAAGCTGCCAGGACTGCCAGTTGATTAAGAGCAAACTTACCGAGTTTATCGGTCACACGCTGAAAATGGAACTCAGCGAAGAAAAAACGCTCATTACTCACAGCAGCGAAAATGCAAGATTTTTAGGATATGATGTGCGCATACGAAGAAGTGGCACAATAAAACGTGGTGGTAATGGAAAAGTGAAAATGCGCACTATGAATGGTAGCGTTGAATTGCTTGTTCCACTTAACGATAAAATCCAAAAATTCTTGTTCTCAAAAGGGATAGCGATACAAAAGGACGGGGGAGCGTTGTTCCCTGTTCACAGAAAATATTTAACCAACCTGACAGACTTAGAAATCATTTCCACCTACAATGCGGAGCTTAGAGGAATATGTAATTATTATGGTATGGCAAGCAATTTTAACAAGTTACAATATTTTGCATACCTCATGGAGTACAGTTGCTTGAAAACTTTAGCCTCAAAGCATAAATGCCAAATGTCCAAAATTGTTGAGAAATTTAGATGCAATTCCAATGATAATAAGGGCAAATGGGGTATACCGTATGAAACCAAACAAGGAAAGAAACGATGTTGCTTTGCAAAATATACAGACTGCAAAGATACAAAAAATTTATCAGATATTGTCAGCAATGCGGCAGTCCTCTATGGATATTCTCGCAACACTCTTGAAAACAGGTTGAAAGCGAAATGCTGTGAATTATGCGGAATTACAGAGAGTGACCATTACGAAATCCACCATGTCAGTAAAGTTAAGAACCTAAAAGGCAAAGAGGCATGGGAAGTCGCAATGATTGCTAAACGCAGAAAAACACTGGTGGTATGCAGAGATTGCCACCGTAAAGTAATACACAAACAGTGAGTTTTACTGAACTAGCGATAACAGAGCCGTATACTCCGAGAGGGGTACGTACGGTTCCCGGAGAGGGTGGCACAAACCTACCGTAGTAATACGGCAAGGCGGTGCTTCCCTACTCCACCACATTATTTGGAACTCTACTAATCTAAACTGCAAGAAAAAGTTTAGAAACTTTTGGAACTCTACCAAAGCGATTCAAAAAATAAATGACTTACTTTGCTTGCAAAATTGTCTGTCTATTGTAGAAAATCCAAAGGGGAAATCAAAAGATTATGGTAGTTGGCTAGAGGAGGAAAAGCCACTTAATTTCTCTGATAAATTGCGGCTTGCCATTGATGAAGTCTTAGCGGAAAAACCGGAAAACTTAGATGAGGTTTTTATTAAAATGAAGTCTAAAGGCTTTGAAATTAAGACAGGAAAAAATCTCGCCTTTAAGGGTGCTGGACAAAGGAAATTTATACGTTTAAGGTCACTTGGAAAAAGTTATCAAGAGGATAATTTAAGAGAAGTTATCGAGGGTAAAAAGGAGCATAAGCCACAAAAAAGAGTTCGTAAATATAACGATGAAAAAGTTAATCTTGTCATTGATTTACAGTCTAAAATCAGTCAGAAAAAAGGCGCTGGATATGAGCGTTGGGCTAAGACTTTCAACCTAAAACAGCTTGCCAAAACGATGAACTATCTAACCGAAAACAACTTGCTTAATTATGAAGATTTAAGGGTAAAAGCCGAGGGCATTATAAACGAGTTTTCCCTCCTTTCTGACAGCATAAAATTTACTGAAAAACAGATGGCAGAAATATCTATTTTGCAGAAAAATATTATCGAGTTTGCAAAAACAAAGGCTGTTTATGAGGATTATAAAAAATCTGGATATTCTTCTGAATTTAAAGAAGAAAATATCACTGAAATTCTGCTCCACCAAGCCGCTAAAAATCATTTTAAAGAGGTGGGTATAAGCAAGCTCCCAAAGATGGCAGACCTAAAAATAGAGTATGCTACTCTCTTTACCGAGAAGAAAAAGGCATACTCTAAATATAATTCTTTGAAAAAAGAAATGCAGGAAATTTTGAATGCGAAAGCCAATGTTGAACAGCTCCTTGAGCTTGATGAAAAAGAGGAACAACAGCAAAAGAAAAAAACTGAGCAGTCCTTATAAACCGCTAGCGAAGCAAGGTGCTGCTACTCTCAAAATGAGAGTATTAAAAACACAACAGAGGCTGATTGTGTTTTAGTGGGGATTGGGGATACTTCCCCAACAAGCGCCTGCCAGTGTGTACTGGCAGGCATTGCTTGCTAAGGATGTTATCACCTTCATACCTTAGTTAAATATTTACTTGATTTTCTTCTTACTTAGAATATCCTCATTAACAGAAAGAGCTAAATAAATAATCGATTCCTTTAGAATTTTTAACAAGTCAACTGTATTTATTTCTAACCTTTCTCTAAATTCACACTCCGTAAATTTGAAGTCGAAATCAGACTTCTCGCATAAAGTTCTATATGATCTATGCTCCATGCAATTTCTTATGTCTGCAAGTTTAACAGCTTTTGGATTGGTGGAAAAAACTCTTTCTTCACTTCGTAAGTCCTTTTGTATCCAATATAGAGATTTTAAAGAAATATTTTGCGATAAATCAGTATTGAAGATATACTCTTTCCCTGATTTTCTAGTAAGTGATTTGGAAAAATCCACTTTTTGATGTGGTATGTTCAACTTCCAAAATATATTGATGAAAAATCCGATCTTATCAAAAATTGAATATAGTATCTTAAATGAGGTTTTTGCTAAGAAGTCCCTATATGAAAAATCTGCTTTTAGGCTATCGCTATATGCCAAGGCAGTATTTTTTTCGCACAATTCTTCAATATTACCTTCATTACTTGCTGCTTGAAACCACAAATATCTGCCATAAATATATTCTGACTTAATCTGTGTAAACAATTCGTATGCCTCAATTAGCTCTATTGGCATTATTCCTTCATCTATTAAAGACAACTGTATATCATCAACCCAAAAGCATGGGTTTGGCAAAATATCTTCAATAGGATTTAAGAATAACCTATGTAAACCAACACTTGATCTATATTCAAACTCGTCATTTGACTCAATCTCTAAATTAGGTGGGTTTATGTCTGTCTTCAAAAATTCTTCCAAATACTCTGAACTAAAATTTGTTATGTAATCGGTTATATCTTCTATAGCTTCAGGTCGATGTATATTTTCTTTATACTCTACTGCTTTTAAGTAGTAATAGTATCCTGCGTGATTCAAATAATTGAAATAAACACTGTTATATTGTAATCTTGCAAAATCAAAAAGTGCACCTGATAAATTTGCATATGCCATAGAAAATGTATTATCAATATTTATAGCATAATAGAAATTATCTATAGCCATAAGGTGCCTTCCTATATTTCGGAAAGCATTACCTAAATTTACATATGCTTGTACGGCAATATGCTTTAATATTAAGTGTTCAATATATTCATCTTTAGGTGTTAGTTCATTTTCATAATATAGGTTGGTGCATTTACGCAAATAGAGTATTTCATATTCAAGAAATTCTTCGCTACTTTCAAGTTTTCTTAATTCACTATATCCTGTACCTATATCATAATATATTTGCATGAGATTAAGTGTTTCTTTGTATTTGCAAATCAACTCCTTTGAAAGAGATATTAGCTTCTTCATTTCTGATATATCAGCTTTATGAAACGCAATATCAAATTTTTCTGATAAACTTAGAATCTCGTTGCTAATATAATCAGAAATAGTGATAGCTATTTCATTTTCCATTGATACCCTCCACCTTTACTTTGTACATCTTCATAAGCTCTGCCACACATTCCGACTCAGTCATTTTGGTTGTAAATCCATAGGCTGCCATAACAGCTCTGTCATTATCTTGATGTGCTTTTCTCAGCTCTTTGGGCATGGTAAGTTCGTTGTATAGGTCTGCAAGGGAACTGTTTGGATACAGATTTCTTGCATCTAAAATAGCTTGTGCGGTCTGCTCAATTTTTTGTTTTTGGATATCTGTTGGAGAACACCATGGGAAGTTGTTGTAGACAATTTTAGCTGAATATCTAAAATCACTTTTAATTCTACCACAAACAGTTTTAACCCAAGCCATGTGGACATTTGAAGTCAAAATCCCAAATTCATACTTTGTTGCATTTGGAAGAACCATATTTGCATCACCAGAAATTATATCACTATGCATAAAGCCAATAGGTATGTACTTCCTATTCTCCGAGGAATGGCGGGGTATAAGAATATAGCTGGATTTTGGTTGTCTAATTTCACCAAATAAGTACGGAATTTCTGCTAATTTACGAGTGGATTCTCGTGTGCTAGAACTACGTTCTTCCTTGACCTTTTTTATGGCTTCTAAAACTGGTGGAACCTGTTTTATCTCGTTTGGAGAAATATTTTCAAGCCATAAACACCAACGAATTTTGTTGTTTATAAATTCAGATGCACCGACAAAGGATTTAAACATTTTCTCTGCCAATGGGTATTCGTTAACTATTAGATTTTTTTCTTCGTCGGAATAATCGCTTAAGTATCCACTATCATTTGGCATACTACCAAAATCAATCTTTGAAACATCGTATAAACTTTTATTCCTACTTTCGACAAATACATTTGGAGCAGGCACTAAGTAAGCATTAATATTCTCAACTTTAATTGATTGCATTTCATCATAATAAAGAACCTTTTCCCTTCGACCAAACATAGCGAATCCTATAATAACACAATGGACAGCAGCTTTTTGGGCAGCCTCACTTGTCCAATTAAAGGTCCGATATGCAAAGTTAATAATTGCATTGCTTTTAAACAAATCTCCCCACAAAATAGGCACTTGTTCACCTTGTGTGATTGAATTTGTTGATACAAAGGCAACTTCAATTTTTGTTCCTTGAATAAAATCGTTTGCTTTTTTATACCAACAACTTACATAATCTAAATTAGAAATATTTTTTGTCTTTTTTTCAAAGCAGTTGATTAAGTCCTCTGTTTGTTCAGAACTTCGTCCTTTTTTTCCCATAAATGGGGGATTGCCCATAATATAGCTAAGTTTGCTTTTAGATATAACTTCTTCCCAGCTAATTTTCAAAGCATTTTCACAAACAATATTGGCATAAGACTTTAATGGGAGGAAGTCAAGGTTTAGATGTACAATTTCTTCTGTCTGCTTCATCATCTGGGACTCAGCAATCCAAAGAGCGGTTTTACCTACAGTTGTAGCAAAATCATTTATTTCTATACCGTAAAATTGACTGATTTTAACCTGAATAACTCCCTCCAAATCAAGCATAGTTTGACCATGAGATAAAGCGAGTAGTATTTTATTTTCAAGTTTACGGAGTGAAATATATGTTTCGGTTAAAAAGTTACCTGAACCACAAGCAGGATCTAAAAATGTAAGGTTTGCAAGTTTCTTTTGAAATTCTCTTAATTTATTATTTTTAGTTTTTTCTACTCTAATTTCAAGAATAGCATTAAATTCAGCTTTCAAATCATTTAAAAATAAATTATCAATAAGCTTGTGTATATTTTGAATAGATGTGTAGTGCATACCACCTGCGTGACGAGTTTCAGAGTTCAACGTACTTTCAAACACTGCCCCAAAAATTGTAGGGCTGATTTCACTCCAATCAAAATCTTCACTTGCATTTCTAAGTATAAGATTGACTATATTTTCGGTTAAGTATGGAATTTCAATGTTTTTATCGGCAAATAAACCACCATTTACATACGGAAATGAAGCAAGTATATCATCTTCATAAGGGTCACGGTCTTCTGGCTTTTCATTCAATATTCTAAATAGTTCAATGATTGCTTTGCGTGTATTTGGTATAGGGAATGAAGCTAGGTAATCATGAAATTTTCCATGTTTACCGAATATACCTGCATCCTCAGCGTACAAACAGAAAACTATTCGAACACAGAACATATTAAGGCTCTCTAATGTTTTTTCGTTTTCGGGGTCTTTGAACTGCTTAATCAGCAAGTCATATAATTTGCCAACCAATTCTCCTGCTTTGATTGATACTTGGGTTTCTTTTTTAATATGTTCGCTTTCGCTATCAACTAAGAATTCAAGTCGGTATAACTCTTTTTCTAAATTTTCAAGCAAAACAGATTGTGGTTCACCCTGTGGTTTTTCCATGTCATATATAAGAAATTCTTTGAAGTTACAAGTAACAATAAAGCGTGGGTGTTTAGAGCGTGGCAAATCAACAACATAACGTTTAGCTTGTTGGAATGGGGATAGTAGGCTACCATCTGACTGTCTGATACCATCTCTAAGATTTTTGCTTCTACCTTTTTGTTCTATAAGTACTTTGGTACTATCAATATATCCATCAATAAAACCTGTGTTATTCATCATGACAGGGTCTTCAAAAGATATATATTCGGTTGGATTAGGTACACCCAAGACGTCACCTAATAGATTTAGCCAAAACTTTTGGCTCTCTGCTCGTTCAGAACCTCTATCTTTCCAGTACTCTATAAACTGCTTTACAGCTTGTTTTTGTTCATTATTTATCATACTCTAATCCTCCCTAGCTAGTCCACTTGTAACCCAAGCATCAACCTCACTTATTCTGAATTTCCATAGCTTACCAACTTTATGACAAGGTATTGTTTCTTTTCTAATCCAATTACGGATCGTTTCAATAGTAACACCTAAATGAATAGCAATTTCTTTGGTTGAAACCCAATGTTCAGGTATATTGTTTTCGTCATTCATCATTAAACCCTCCTATTTTCTTACATATTATTATACTAGAAATTATTATAAAATTACAAGTATTTAGCATAATTTAGAGGTAATTAACTTGAAGTGCCTTACTGATACAACAGAGTTTGCTATTCCTGCCGGAAAGGTATACCTGTCACCCATAGTTGATTGTTTTGATGGAATGCTTCCTGCATGGAAGATCAGTACGTTTGGTCAACAGTATGCAGTTCAAGGGTAGAGTAGTTTTTCAAAGGCTATTTCTATAAAAAGCATTTTTTTAGAAAGGTTGATATTGCTTATTAAATACGGTACAATTTATTGTAATATTTGGGTACGAATGGTAAAGGGTCTAGAATTTGCAAGTAAATATTGTATCTCAGTAAAAACTAGAAATGACGGGTGAAAATATGGATGACATTAACTTATGCGGGCTTTTTCAAGATTTTGAGTATTTAGTTGAAAAAGGGAAGGGATATTCAATTTATAATGCTTCAAATGAAATGTTTTTAAATTTTGTTAATGCATTGAAAGATAGGGTTTGTGATGAATTTATTAATATTAGATTATCGAATTATAATGCTGATTGTGAAGTGAATAAAAAAATACCAATAGTTATTTTTCAAGACTTGGATTTCAATGAATTAACAAACAAAGCAGATGATGTGGTTAATAAACTTATATATCCTGCATGGTATAGAGGCTGTACTATTTTTTTTATCAGTAAGATTGATAAAAGTTATTATAATATAGGCGAAATTAAATCCTCATTAATTCATTCAGACTATAGGCACGTACTTAATCTTTTGTCTTTAGAACAAATGGATTCTCTATTAGATTTTGTAAACATCATTATTACTTCCCCGGAGATGATTACTGAATTTAAACAGAATGTAATATATACACCTATTGAAAAAATATTTAGCGAAAAGCTTATTGAAAATGGGATATCTTTTAAACCTCAAGTGAAACTTGGAAGATTTTATGTTGATTTTTTAGTTGAGTTTGGTAATTCAAAAATTATTGTCGAATGTGATGGAAGAGAGTACCACAATCCAAATAGAGACCGTGAGCGTGATAAAGAACTAAAAAAAGAGGGTTATAAGATTTTTAGATTTTCAGGTTCAATGCTTTTTAACGATTGTGATGGTTGCGTGGATAAAGTGATTAGGTATAATAAGTCTAGTTCAAATTCAAAATATGTTTTGGAAGAATTGAATGAAGAACAAATGGTTGCTGTGAATCACATTGCTGGTCCAATGCGATTGTTAGCACCTGCTGGAGCTGGCAAAACGAAAACACTAATAAATCGCATTATTAATCTTATAAACAATGGGATACATGAATCGGAAATTCTAGCATTAGCCTTTAATAAAAGAGCAGAACTAGAAATGAGGAAACGATTAATTGAAAATTATGGATTAGGTAATGTAGAAATAAAGACATTCCATTCCTTTGGTAACGAAGTTATAAGGAAAATACTTCAGTGGAGATTTAACGGGGACAAGCAGGCTCAGATTACTAAAAGTTTGTTAGAGGAAGTCGTTAATAAGTATGAGAAAATAGTATATCAAAGAAATAAGGATCCGATGGACGAATACTTAACGATGTTGAGCAAGGCTAAGAATGATTTATTACCGTTCAATGGAATGGTAATTGAAACTGTTAACAATACGGTAAACTTTGAACCTATTTTTAAAGCCTATATAAAAAGGAGTATGAACGAAAACTTTTATAACTATGATGATATGCTATATTTCGCTGTGAGGTTGTTATTACATGAACCGTCGCTGAGAAGAAAAATCCAGAACCAATATAAATATCTATTGGTAGATGAGTTTCAGGATTTAAATAAAGTACAGCTGTTGTTGCTACAAATATTAGCATTGCCACAAAACAATTTGTTTGTTGTTGGTGATGATGATCAAATGATTTATGGGTTCAGAGGAGCAGAGGTAAGACATATTTTAGATTTTAACGAAAGGTATTCGATAACATCAGATCAAGTTTTGAAAATAAATTATAGATCATGTAGCGAAATAGTAAGACATTCAAGGTGGTTAATCGATCACAATAAGTGTAGAGTTTCTAAAGACATTATACCTTTTTCTGAGGAAAGAGGTAGCCTATGTTTATTTGTTGGGGATTCCTTAAAAGGACAAGTGGAAAAAATTGCTCAATGGTTACTTGAAAATAAAAATGAAAATACGAAGTGGTCTGACTTTGCAATTTTATACAGGTATAATCAGTATAGTGATTTGTTATATATGAATTTATCTAAATTCAATATACCCGTACATTTCGATGGAGTAAAAGTTTTAAACTCGGGGGTTGGAAGGTGCATATTGTCATATTTAACTGTTATCTATGACAATAAAAGTAGCAAGCCAGAACACTTCAAAGAAATTTTGAAAAAGCCTAACAAATACCTTACAAATGAGTTAATTAATAAAATTATAAGTTGGAATGATTTTATAAATATAGACTTTGCAAAATCAAACTTAAGGGAAATGGATATAGATAGGTATTCAAACTTTGTTAAGAAGGTTGAAAAGCTTAGTAATAATATTGAAAGTAAATCAGCTTCGAATATTATAAATGCCATTGTTGAGGAATTTGGATTAAAACAATTCTATAAAGATCAATCACAGTTTTCATCAGATATTGATGTAGCTTCGGATTATGACGTATTAGAAATAATTATGTCTTATTCTGAAAGCTTTGAAAGTATAGATAAGTTTTATAAGTATTGGATTAATATTGGGCAAGAAAAGGATAAAAATGCTGAAGATGAATCTGATGAAAAGGCAAATGATAAAGTTGTGTTAACAACCATCCATAAGACAAAAGGAAATGAATATAAAAAAGTTGCTTTTTTTAACTTGTCTAGTAGGATAACAGAGAAGGCAAAAGAAGCGGAGTTAGAGGAAGAGAGAAGAGTCGCCTATGTTGGTGTTACTAGGCCAAGGAAGGCTTTGATAGTAACAACACAAAAGGGGGAAATATCACCTTTTATTAGAGAGTTTTTCTTGAATCCTGGGCTTAGTAACATTAGAAATGAGGAGCTTCAGGATAGAATAAGTACTTTAAATACAGAGATAAATGTTCATAAAATAAATATAGATCAAATTGATGAACAGATTAGTGAATTGGTAACACAGTATCCTGAACTTAATGGCGTGAATTATGAAATTACAGGTTGGTTTAAAAAGATAAAGCGAAATATAAGGAATAAGCAAGTTAATTCAGCTTTAGAAAAATTTAAACAGTTAAATGAACAAAAAAAGCCAATTTATAATAAAAACAAACAACAGATCAACGAAAAAATTGATATTGCAAAAGAGTTAGAGTATCGGAATTTGATTGAACAATCTGAAGAGATAAATTCGAATGAAAAAATAGATGATTATAATGTAGAGACTCACAATAAAAATATTACTCCTTTAGAATTTGGAGAAAAATGTAATAGTGGAGAATACAAGAGTAAAAGTTCTGAAAGTCCTAAACCAGTTTATAGTAGTGTTCAATCTGAATATTATCAAAATGCTAAAGAAAGAGCGGATAATGATAAGATTAATAAATTTCATCAAAAACAGTTAGAGGAAAAATCTTTTGATGAATCAAACATTAATGAAAGTATGCTTGTGGATTCTTTAGTTAAAATTCAAAATAATAGTAGTAATATTATTGATTCAAGAGAAGAAATGGGAGATGATGTTGATGTAAATCATATAGGACGTAGCTGTAAAAAAGAAAATAATAAAGTATTGAATGTTTTATCAAACACTCAAAACAAAAATCCGCATGAGATTGTCGTTAGTTCAGTAGAACAGTTTGAACAATCGTCATTAAATAAAAAGTCAATTTGTAAAGAGGTTAATAGTAAATTTCGCCCCAATACAGCAGTAATAAATAATGAATTTGGTAAGGGAATAGTTATTTCTAATGATTTGAGAATTGTTAAGGTTGAATTCCAAAATAGAGGTATTGTATCCTTTTCATACGAAGCTTGTGTTAAAGATGGAATACTTAGGAAAGCTAATATTACTGTTGACTTACTTCCTATTTCCAAGTTGCTTGAATTGTCAGATGAAAAATATATGAAAAATGAATTTGGTAAGGAGGCAATTATGATAAATTGCAAAATAATTTTTCTAAACAAAGATTCAATAAAGCATTATTTAAGATTAGCAGAATGCTATAAAAAACAGAACCAATATGATGAAGCAATTGCCACATATAGTGAAATATTAAGAATAGATAAGAATAATAGTGAAGCAAAAAGTAATCTTTCTTATCTTCAAAATTTGTGTAAGACTGTTTATAAAGAGTTTATGAAAAATGAAATACATGAAGATTACTATTAACAATTGTTTTGGTCTAGTTTATGTAGAAATTTTAAGCAGTCTAAGCAGCAGGGACGTAACATTGATTTCACATTCGATAACTATGGTATGAGATATGGTTGGCTTGGAAAAAGAGCTGTGATGCATGTAAACGATAGAATGTTAAAGAAGGATGAGTAATGCAAATAATCCAGTATTTAAAATCATTCATGAGCAGACAACCTTTTTTATTAATTATATTGAACAAAATATAGATCTTTGCGGGCAGGAGTGATAAATCATGGGGTGACTTTGATGGATCAAATTGTGAAAAAGCTGAAAAACGATGGACGTTTGTTGAAACAGATATCTAAAAAAGAACAAACACTAGAAATGTGCAAGATAGCTATCAATCAAAATCCCAAGGCACTGCAGTATGCATCCAGAAAATGTATTGATACAAAAATTTGTTTAAACGCGGTTAAGAAGGATGGAAATGTCTTTAAATACGTTCCTAATCAGTTTATTACCAAGAAAATGTGTTTGTTGGCTGTTCAGGCGGATCCGGATTTGCTTAATAATGTTCCGGCTGAATGGAGAACGAAAGAAATATGTTTGGTTGCACTAACAAAGAAACCTGAGGCTTTGTCACTTATACCCCAAGAAATAAGAAGTGGGATATTGAATGAAGAAACCCCAATAGAGCTTCTTGAAAATATAGTTGAATTTAACATAAACTGGCTAAATTATATGCCTATTTGTCGAAAGGGTATTGATATTTGCTTGGCGAATATAAAGAAAGACTTCTCTAACTCTCAGTATTTGCCTGTGGAAATAAAGCAAAATCAAGAGATTTTGGATTATCAAAAATCCCAAGGGAAAATCAATATTCTTAGTAAACTATACAATTCGGAAACTGCTTTTTTTATGACGAAAATAAAGGTGGTTTATGATGAACGACCATCCACTTTGGATAATTGCAGGCTGATTAATGATTCGTATACTATCAAAGTAGAATTCCAGAACTTTGATGAATTTTACAGGTTCTTGGATGGTAATATATCTGATGCTGAATTACGGGAATACAAATTTGAAGGCATTGACCTAAAGCAATATAACATTGAAGGAGCAGTGATTCATCAAGACATTTTGGTAGAGCATGGACTGTTTGACGGTAGTTATTTCGAAGGACTGAAGAAGCGCATAGAGTGTATTGATTTAACTAATGTTGAGAAAGACGAAATCTGTATTCATGCAGGATTCAATTATCCAAAACCAGTTGATGATAATGAATATGAAAGATTCGATAATAACTACATACCATTTTTCTATGTGAGTGACATCCATCTCGACCATAGGGTTGCACATAAGTTTATACTGAAAGCAACGAAGGAAGAAATTAGATCATATATTAAAACTCTGGCACATAAAATGCTAGCGTCAATAGGAACGGTGCCTTATGGCAGTTATCTCTTAATTGCAGGGGATACTGCTTCTGAATTTGAGATGGCAAAAATATTTTATGATGAATTAGTGTGTTTGTGGAATCCCCACGATATTGTAGTTATCCATGGAAATCACGAACTTTGGGATCCAAGGGATGAAATGGAAAACAATATTCAGGTATATCGTGAATACTTTAAAAGACTGGGAATCAATTTTTTGCAAAACGACTTACTATTAGTGAAGGACCGAATTCACCGATTAATACTTAGTGAGGATAAAATCCTTGAACTTAGCCAAGACCGATTAAGAAAATTGGCACAAGAGTGTTCTATAATAGTCCTTGGAGGCATTGGGTTTAGCGGATTAAATGATAAATATAATGCGGCGAATATGCGTTATGGAATATCTTTTGAGGAATTGAAACCTACAGAAGAGGCACTGAAAAAGGATGTTTCTGAAACTCGTAGATTTGATACCGTATATCGAAAATTGCTACAGGATATTCCTAGTAATAAGGTCATAGTGCTTACACATATGCAGAAATGTGACTGGAATGCAGACTTACATAATCCAAACTGGATTTACGTAAATGGACATACCCATAAAAATTACTTTGATATCAGTGGTGAAAAAGTGGTTTATGCAGATAATCAAATTGGATACAATACAGAAACGATTGGACTGAAATACTTCTATATTGATAATGAATATGATATTTTTTCGTATTTAGATGATGGAATTCATGAAATAACAAAGAGTCAGTATTTAGATTTCAATAAGGGCAAGCTAGTGCAGATGACATTTGGAAGAGAAGATGGTCAGATTTACGTGATAAAGAAGAACGGATATTATATGTTTTTTCTCTACTGCTTTTATTCCAAACAATCAAAAAATAAATATCTTTATCTTTTGAATGGTGGTAAGTTGAAAAAAATTATACAGAATAGATTGGGAGATTTAAGCTTTTATTATGATACGATAGAAGATTACACGGAAAATGTTCGCCTGCTGTTAAACAGATATACGGGTGGTCAGAAGAAGATTTCTGATTTTGTAAAAGGTCTTGGAGGATCTGGAAAGATTCATGGTTGCATAGTAGATGTAGATAAACCGGGAATTTTCGAATCATATTCTTATTGCCACTTGTTTGTTAATCCGATAGATGGAAAGATCACACCTTACTTTGCTTATGATGTTTCATCCAGGATTGTTTACAAGGATTTCAAAGCATTATTGGAATCACAGAAGTCTTGTAAATTATTGCAAGATAATTACAAAAGATGCGAAAAGGAACTGAGTTTAAATATGTCTGCCTTACAGTACTCTAGCCAATTGGAGGAATGGGGATATGAAAGTTCTATGTATGATGAAGGCAGCTATCTGTATAAGATTTCAAGAATTATTAAAAGCCTGCAATATGTTGCTGAAAAAAGTATTGTTCGTATTTGGAATGACGAATTGCTAAATAGTGATTTTATTAATCGTATCAAGGCCGCTAACAGAATTGAGGACATGATTGATGATACACTCATTGTAGAAATTGATGGTAAGTAGATGATAGATATGTTCCAACAAACAAACGGCCAAAGGCATAAAACATCAATGCTATCTTCTCAATCCACATTGAATTGATTTTGGGGCTTAAAAATGGGCAAAAAAGTGCCGTTTTTGAGCCTTGAAAAATGATGGAAATATAGATGACATAGGGCGTTTTTACAAGATAGAGTGATATAAGAGGTTAAGTTGGGGTCATAAAAATGATGTGACCCCAAAAAGTTAGACTTTTTTAGCGTAGCAGTTTTAAAGCTGCTACGTTATTTTTATGCAACCAAGGTATAGAGCCTGTATTCCACAGGACTCATCCATTCTAGTTTCTCTTTAATTCTTTTTTCG
>JABNAD010000026.1_pt1 | contig 60531 bp, 51 predicted proteins | sample 7240381 | NCBI WGS metagenome assembly JABNAD01 (sample SAMN11332834, study PRJNA596920) | anaerobic digester metagenome | biome: digested sludge; isolation source: digested sewage sludge-derived enrichment culture grown on H2/CO2 | place: Germany: Goettingen
ACCTTAACTGTTTTTCATAGATCGAGCCTGATGGCTACATCATGACGTTTTTTTCGTGCGACAAGTAGGAATATTTCTATCACTAAAGATTTCAACAGAAATCCCGTTGTTTACCTTTGTATCAATAAAAATGGGCAAATGCATTAAGTGGTTAAAAAAGGAGGTTTCAATCCAAAGAAACATACCATTTACTCAGAAGGAAATTACAGGATAGATGATGCTCGAAAAAAGCGAACATGGATATGCGATTTTTTTGTCTAACTTGCGACCAATATCTGAAAAAGATCCAAGAGGGTATCAAAAACCCACGGTTAGACCATTATCAGTAATCTTTCTACCTGTCTGAAATAAGTCAACCTGAACTTATTCCTGTACCTGCTTTTGAAGATTTAAACAGAGATATCCCTCTTTTCCCTCTCCATTCATACATACTTCATCGATAAGATGCATCCCGTCATCTGACAGAGTAAAGTTCACATATTCTGCGAACGTCCAGTTCAGTGAGATATTTCTCCCATCATCAGAAACAAACCCTTCAACATATACTTTCGACTCCGGCTCATTGACTACATTAAAGAACCCGGAAATTGCCTCACCGGTCTGATTGAGAGTCATAACCATATTATCTATAATCCATTCTCCAGACCAGACCGCATCAGTCTGCACCTCGGTATCATTCCGAGTAGAGTTGTAATCAACGGTAAATGGGGTATCAAATGGATTGACCGGATCAAAGGTCTGAATTCCAGAGAGTTCCATCTGATCTTCAGACATCTCAATTTCCATCGTTCCAGTCATATTCTTATATGTGACCAGACGGGTTTTATTGTCTGATTCCATTCCGGTAAGTTTCATGGGAAAAAACGATTCTTCATCGAACGGAATACCGGTTAACACAATGCCTGTACCTTCCTGGACAATGGTAAATGTATAATTGGCATCAGTCCAGGTTCCGATAAAATCGTTTTTTCCAGTCTGATTGTCTGCTATCGTGGTGGCGACCAGTATAAGACATCCAATCAGAAATATTCCGGTTATCAGAGTCAGTCTCATGTGATATAGTACTCCTGTGTCAATAGATGCGGAGTGTGGATAGATTAACTATTCCAATGGGAACTATAAGCTATGAGTAACCGACAATTCATTTTTGATAACAGAGCAAAAAAGAGAGTAATAGTTTTATCGTTCCAACACTCGACAGCAAGGAGAGTTGGTTAAAAATATCTTCCAGATATTACATCAGCTGGACAAACTCTTCCTTTTTCGGTTAAATCAAAATCCTGATCAAAACTCACAATCTGTAGGTTATATTCCTGTGCCAGGGTATATTGATATGCATCGTCAAAATCAAGATGAAATATATCCATATTTTGCATAACAGAATACAAATCTTCGTATCTTATATGAAGAATATGTATTCGACATCTTACAATTAGATCATCAATGAATGTCCTGAATATTTCTTTTCTATCCTTCTTAGCAAGTATTACGCCTATTGAGTGAAGAGAGAAATCACTGATGACACAATGGTGCATCGGGATTGTCTCAAAAAAAATACGTGCTTCTGATGAATAATCCTGATCAAGAAGAACCATAAGTGGAACATTTGTATCAATCAGATATTTCATCGGTGTCACGCCAAAGCAAGGCTTTTTTCTGGAGAGAGAAAACATCTTCCTTTACATTAGAAAGAGCTCCTGCCCAATTTAGACAGGGTTTTTCAGATTCAATCCTCTGATTGTCAATAAATAACGAATCTATAAAATCTAATACCATTTGTTGATATTCAGGAGGAAGATTTCGTGCACGTTGCTCAATAATATCGGTGATTGTCATAAGAATACATCCACATTAGTTATGAGTAAATATTAGAAATATATCAGACGTATATTTTTGATGTATTTACTGATTTAGTTTTTTTGTTAAAGTCATAATTAACACAAACATTCATGTGAATCAGTTCAAATAATTACGAATTCAAAGGAAAAATATACTCCATTTCAATTTTCAGAAGAAAAAATCAAGCAAAAAGAGATTATAAAATTCCTCAATTTATGGGCCCAGCCGGATTCGAACCGGCGACCTCCGCCGTGTAAAGGCGGTGTCATAACCAACTAGACCATAGGCCCTTGCGCCTTACAAGGTATACTTCTGACCATATAAGCATTGCCTATTTCTATCCGGCAAAATTATGATACACATGCACATTAAATAACCCGGATGCCATGTACCGCTGCCGATCTTCTATCATCTCAGTCGGACTGTCAACAGCAGTATACAGATTTACCTGGACCCACCCTTTTCCCATCGGTTTCTCAGGTTCAGGGGCTGCGAGTGGGGCCATCTTACCATTCGGTGCAATTATTCCAGCAGGAACAGGAGCGGTTACATTCAGGGACGGATTTGAATGATCCCTGGATTCGTCAGAAAAAACCAACACCGGACTACGCTCTTCTGACACCACTGGAATATCACTTGGAAAATCCTCAAAAATGAGCATATTTCTCGTTGGAATAATCTCATCAGGCGTTCCGGAGATCTGCAGAGGCATGATGATAACCGGTAGTACGATGATCAAGAACAGTACAGGAAACAGAATATGATGAATTATTCGCATGCTCCCCCTTGCATGCAGCATCCCAGGGCATAATCCGGTGTATAACCCCACCAGTCACACCTGAGAATGCCCGGTATACATTATTCTGGTGGGGCAAGAGAAAAAGTCTCTGGTTTTACCTTATGTTCCAGATTGGTGTGTCAGAATATCCCGTCCATGAATGAGCCAGGATCTCCCTACTTTCCGTGCAGAGATCTTATTTTCTTTAATGTATTTTCGCATGGTCGAGACAGATACACCCAATGCTACTGCTGCTTCTGTCTGTGTATATTCCTTATCAGGCCTGACCTTCATAGAACCCATCTCCATCGCATCCATAACCGGAGCGACCGGTTGACGAGGAGTTTTTACCAGTGCCTCTTCAGAAAGATTCCCAGCCGGAGGGAGATCAGAATCTATGACCCCGGTCACTGATACATGGGTTGCCGGACTAGTCAGTGCCATTGTATTTGAAATGGCTGTGGGAAGAACCGATGGAAATACAGGACCGGACACATGGGTATTACTTTCAAGCAAGGTAATCCGGCGTTCCAGTTCGGTTATCAAAGCGCCATGCCGGGCAATCGTAACCGAGAGCTCTGGCGGGCATGATGGTGAGTGTGGTACATCTCTCGTTTCTCCCACCATTTCCTGAAATGACGGGGCCGTGCCCTGCTGTACAGCCTGGACATATGACGAGATAATATCCCGGATAAGTGCTGAAAGAGTAGTACTCTGGTTTTCTGCAATTTCCAGCAGTTCATCAATATGTTCCTCATCAAGAGATATTGTCAGATCTTTTCTCATATTGTCCAAGACCAAAACGTCTCGTACACCTCCGCTGATTCGCGAATGAAAATATGAGCGATACTTGAATATGGTTTTACCGATACCCTCCGTAATCAGACAATATATTTCTTCGTCCATAAGCAGAGAGAACCATAGTATGGTACGAAAGAAACCTTAGTACCCTCACATGCAAAAGATACCATACAATATTCCAGATGCAATTCTGTTTGACCTGGACAATACACTCTGTACATTCATAGATGCGAAATTAGCCGCCTGTAGGGCTGTTGTTGAACACCTGGGAGCAGGAGATGAAAAGGAGCTGTTTGAGTACTTTCTCCGCCCGGTTCATTCATTTGAAGACAACCATCACATTCTTGATTACATCGACGAGAAAAAAATAACCACGCCGACAGATACCAGTCAGATAACTCGCCTCTTTGAAGAAGTAAAGATCGCACATGTCACGCCATACCCGGGAGTGCATGAGACCCTGAGCCATCTGAGCGGGCAGGGGATCAAAATGGCTGTCGTTACTGATGCTTCGATGCCACAGGCTATACGACGATTACACAAATGTAACCTTGCACAATATTTCCAGGCGGTTGTCACTCCGGACAAATCTGGGAGATCAAAACCTGACCCTGCCTCATTTATCCTCGCACTAGATGAACTCCAGGTTTCTGGCACTATATGGCTTGTGGGGGATTCAATCAGGAGGGAAGTACTGCCAGGAAATCAACTTGGATTTGTTACCGTCTATGCCCGATATGGCGATTACTTCTCGTGTAATAACCCTGATTGTTCACCATCATATATAATAGACCGATTTCCTGATCTTCTCGAGATTGAGGGGCTGAATTCAATAAAAAAGACAGGTTAATTTCCAAACCGATACGTATCAGGTGGAAAAATCATCTCAAACCGTGCACCCTCTCCAAAAGTACCGGTCTCCCGGATAGAAATTCCAGTGATATCCAGAATTTCTGCGGCAAGATATAGCCCATATCCCCTCCGGTCAGCATAATTCCTTGAAAAAATCCGTTCTTTGAGGTCAGGCTCAATACCCGGTCCTGAATCTTCTATTATGAGAACAAGACCTTCAGGATCTTTTCGAAACGAAAAACTAATATGGACGCCTTTTCCTCCATACTGAAGACTATTTCGGACGATCTCATAAATAATGGCATCAAACATCCGGTCAACATAGATGAAAAGACCAGTAACATTCACATCGCTGGTTACCATCTCTGAAAACTCATACCGTTCCAGAATTTTTGTTATTGAAGATTCTGCTTCAATGAAACCAGGTGGTCTGATTCCAAGATCCTGATATGTCCGGGTAAGTTCTGCAACTCTCCGGATTCGTTCTCCAAGGTCACGACTCTTTCGAAGCAGCAGTCGCACCTCTTCATCATCGACAATCTCATCAATAATGTCAATATAACCGACAATACCCATGATAAGATTGGTGATATCATGACGGACGATAGCATTAAAATAGTTCAGCTTCTCATTTGCCTTCCTGACCGCACGTTCAGAACGAATATGATCCTGAATAGATCCTGATTCTGGTTCTGTTTCTGGTTTCACATCTTCTTTCTCTGCCCAGATAAGAGAAAACCGACCATTTGAAAGTCGTGAGATAGAACCAGGCCATACCAGATCTGTTCCAGGAATGGTAAGACGAATTTTTTTTCCTGCACCGAGTGACAATTCTGATCCATCCCGGTACATCTCATGGATTAAATAGGCTATATCCGGCGGAAAAATACTCTCCACCGGCATATTTTCTGTTATTATTGAGGTTATACGCTCACAGGGTGATGAGAAAACCAGTGTTCCGTCATCATCCCAGATAAACCAGCAGACCCCGGGTTTTAATAGCACTTCCCAATCATGGACCCTGTCACTACTGGATGTATTGATCATTTATATCCGGCACTATAGCATCTTCTGATACTCTTATTTATAACATGATAGTTTCTTCATATGACCTGGATCATTCTTACCAGAAGTCAGAAACTGCATAATAATATTCTCCATTCCAGAATAAACCAATTCCAAATCGATCTGACAATGGATCAAGTATGTTTTTCTTATGTCCCGGACTATTCATCCATCCATCCATAAGGGCTGTCGCTATTGCTGAGCTGTTTGTCGGATCCACATACCCGACTCCGGATACCATACCGGTCCCGATGTACGCCAGATTTTCTGAAATACCTATCCTGACCCCGCCCACTATCTCTTTCGTGGTCGGGTAACCAAAGGCATCAGCCCGATCAGAAGGTCCGTCTCCGGATCGGTCGGTGTGAGATAATCTTCCAGTCCTGGATAATTCTTCTGCATACCTGTCAGTTATAATTGCAAGATCATCATCCCAACTCAAAGGATGTAGTCCTTGTCGGATTCTGTATTCATTTGTCAGATCCTGTATCCCGGCAATAATCCCTGATTCCAGCACCTTCTGATCAGGAACTGGCTTTTCGATAACCGTAACCGGAGTAGAGAGACGGGCAAGAGCTTTGGTATTTTCTATAACACGGGATCCCCGGTGCTGAATATATCCATACAGCGAATATTCCCCTTGCGGCAGATCATCAGGTACGGTTCCGATGTACGAAAGATTCACGACCTGACCTGAACGAATCGGATCAACCGGAATCGCAGAGATTGTTCCATTTATCTCAGGATCAGCAGCGTCTCTTATGAATACGTACACAGTGGTTATCCCGGATGTTTGATCGCCCCGGTTTTCAATACTGATAGTTCCTTCATATGGGTAACCAGTATATGCCGAGTTCTTCCCGGTAAGATCAGTGATGATGAGATCAGGACCAATGGAGACAGCAGTTACAGGAATTTGAGTACATGCAATGCAAAATAGACAGAACACAAAAAATGAAAAACGCCTCATGACATGATCGTCACTATTCATCCGATCACACAGATGGTATGGAAAAGAAAAATGAGTTTCCGGTCAGACGATCCAAAAATCAGATCTCGTCAGGTTCGAGGTCTTCAAAATCCATATCTGCCAGGTCGTCATCCCCTGACATATCGTCGTCCATCATATTCTCATCAAGAGGCATATCAAAATCAGAAAGCCCTTCGTCTGAAAGGCCACCGTCATCCCCGATCTCTAATTCTGCTGCAGGTTCTTCTGGAGCAGGGAACTCGTCAGTAAGGGATTCAGAAAACTCCGAGTCTGACATATCGGCCTCTAAATCTCCCTCAAAGTCTGGGAGAGATCCAGAATCAGGTGCCGTCTCCTCTTCTACTCCGGTGTCATCAAATGAGCCAAAGTCTTCATCATCAATTCCCGGAAGTGCTGCCTCTCCCCCTTCATCCTCCGGAAATTCATCACCAAAGAGATCACCTGATTCGGATTCATCAAAGTCATCCGGAAGTGGAAGGTCACCATCGCCAGACTCGAGATCTGCTGTTGCCGCCGCTGCTGCTGTAGCGACTGATACAGCTGCAACTGATGCAGCCGGAACCCCCATTTCTGTTGATGCCATCACTCCCGGTGATGCAGGTGAAGTCTTGCCCGATGAACCTGATGTCCGTGAAGGGCGCAGAGGCTCAGGAACAGGTAGCCCTTCTTCCTTGCGCCGTTCAGTGACATATTCACGAATCCGATCCCGGAGTGGTAGATTTGATTGTGGTGAAGGAACCGGTCCGGGTTTTTGGAGATCTGAAACGGATTTTTTGGCTCCTTTTTTCTTTGTTCGTTCAGAAACATATGGCTGAATTATGTATAGCCATAAGCCCACCATTGCAGTTATCCACAAGGAAAAATACACTGCAGTAATAATATCCTTAAGTCCGGATTGAAATCCGGTGATAAGATAAAAAACCAGAAGGAGAACAATAAGCGCTACGATAAACGTGATCCCCATCAGCAACTTCTTCTCTACCTTCATGAATGAACCCTGCAGTGCATTTGTATAGCCGTCATTCAGTTCCGACTAATGATATACCAGATTATCTCAATATTGGAATTTATGTCCTCTGGTTTCCTCCCCAGAATTTTTAGGATGACACAATGATAAATCGCTCTTCAGTCATCTCACGGATAGCCCATTTCGGACCTTCTCTTCCGATTCCAGACTCTTTTACCCCACCATACGGCATACAGTCTATACGGAATGTCGGAATGTCACCAATGACAACAGCCCCGCAACAGATGGTCCGGCAAGCATACATCGCCCGGCTGATGTCTTTCGTAAATACTCCGGCCTGGAGACCAAATCTAGAGGCATTTACCATTTCTATTGCTTCTTCAAAGGAATCATACGGAGTAATAGTAACAATCGGTGCAAATACCTCATCACAATTCACCGACATGTCAGGAGTGGTATGAACAAGAACTGTCGGAGAGAGGATACGATCAGTTGTAGTGCCCCCGCAGAGAATCTTTGCTCCTTTTACTTCTGCATCATGAATCCGGGAATAGGCTTCGACTACCTTATCAGGACTTATCATCGGACCAACATCGGTCTTTGGATCTTCCGGATCACCAATCTGCAGGGCTTTTGATCTGGAAACAATCTCATCGGTAAGCATGGTCAGGACTGACCGGTGAACAAACACCCGCTGTACAGAGATACATACCTGTCCTGCATGTGAGTATGCGCCCTCAACAATCCGGGAAGCGGCATGTATCAAATCAGCATCCTCATGCACAATAACCGCTGCATTTCCACCAAGTTCAAGAGTAACATGTCTTGCATTCGTAATATGGCGAAGGTGCCAGCCAACAGCAGGGCTTCCGGTAAAACTCAGACAGGAAACCCGTTTATCAATTGCCAGTTTTTCTGCAACGGTTGTGGAACAGGGAATGACATGAACCGCTTCTTTGGGAAAACCAGCGCGAAGAAGAAGTTCACCAAATTTTAGTGCTGTAAGCGGGGTAGCTGAGGGAGGTTTTATGATACACGCGTTTCCGGCAGCATAAGCAGGTCCTGCTTTATGACATATCTGGTTCAATGGCAGGTTAAACGGAGTTATTGCAAGAACAATGCCAACCGGAACACGAAAGATCATTCCCGTCCTTCCCTCACCAGCCGGGTATCCATCCATGGGAACCATCGTATCATGAATCCTGACCGCTTCTTCAGCAGAAATTCGTATAGTCCCAATGGCTCGTGTAACTTCAGCTGCTGCATACCGACGGACCTTCCCCCCCTCACGGACAATAAGAGACGTGAGTTCTTCTGCTTCTTCTTCCATAAGGGAGGCAAGTCGATGTAGCATTGCAGATCGTGTATGAGCAGGTATAGTTGCCATACGATTTGCTCCCTGCTCAGCGATGCTGAGGACGGCCTCAGCTTCATCAGGCCCGCCTGTACAGACTTCAGCGATAATTTCTCCAGAATAGGGATTGTGAACTGGAAGGACTGAAGAGGTTATTTTCAGTGTTCCTCCAAGAATCAGGGGTCTTGGATCCATATACTCTATATGACGTACCGGGTTATAATCCGGGTGACATCAGAGTAAACCAATGGACGAGAGCCCCAGCTGTAAAACCTAACAGAACGGTGTAAAATGATATCTGGAGTGCAGTTTTCAGCCCCTGTTCGCGGTATAACACCGCAATGGTCGAGATACAGGGAATAAACAAGGTACTGACAAGGGCAAAAATGTAGAGCTGGACTTTTGTCATAACATCAGTCAGGGTTGCGGTTCCTGCAAGCACAACCAGAGTTTCAAATGCCATCTCTTTTCTGAGAATGCCAAATAACAAAGCGGTTGAAGCAAACGGAGGCAGACCAAGGACTCCGGTCATGAACGGAGCAGTAACAGCCTCTATGACATCCAATATCCCATAAAATCCCAAAAGACCCAGAAAAATACTGCTGACGATGAGCAGAGGCATTGCAATGACCAGAAATTCCCGGATATGAATCCATGCCCGGGTGAGTACCATCGCCGGTGAGGGAATCCGGAGTGGTGGGACTTCAAGAACCATTCCCAGTTGGGTTCCTGAGGTCACCTTTGAAAGCACAAGTCCGGACAGGAGAATCAAGACAAAGATGATGAGATATATAGAAAGTGCTGCATAAAGCCCAACAAATACTGCAACAATGCCGGCAATAATCACTGTCCGGGCAGAACAGGGAACCATGGTGATGAGAAATGCTGCAATATGCCGTTCTCTTTTTGTTCCTATCTGGCGAATCGCCATAATCGCCGGAACATTGCAGCCAAGACCCAGAACCATCGGGATGATCGCCTGTCCATGCAAACCAAACCGGTGCATTACCCGATCTACTAAAAATGCAATCCTACTCATATACCCGGTATCTTCAACGACAGACATCAGGAGATAAAAGGTGAAGACAAAGGGAAATGCAATGCCAAGGCCAGCCTGGATTGCAATGATAAATGAAAATAACAGTTCATAAATCAGAGGGTCAAGAGAAGCGGCCTGAAGAGGGATTATAAGCCAGGTATCGAATGCTGATACGATGAGTTCCTCACAATATGAGCCAATAAAAAAAACGGCAAGGAGCATAGAAAGGAGGATACCAATCATGATCGGAATCCCGGGGAACGGAGAGAGAAGCCAGTTGTCAAGTCCGCGCATCTCTTTTACTGATTTGTGCAAAACAACCTGATGCCGTATTTCTGCTGCTGCATGATGTCGGTTTCCGGCAAGAATCACCGGTACAGGCATGCGGTGCTCTTCCTCAATCTCTTCTGCTATGGTTTTGGCAGATTCAAGGAGTGAAGCATCAGTTCCTATCCCTTGTAATGCCAGAAGAGACGAAACACGTGATGCTCCTGATACCCGCATTAATGTCCTGACAGCTGCCTCAATATGACGGTCATACGGAACATGGTACGTTCCAATCGCTGCATGTTCAGAGGCAAGTGGAATTATTTCTGCAATATTTTTCCCGATTGTTGCAGCGGTAAGTAAAACAGGAACACCAATAAGTCTGGATAATACTTCAGTGTCAATGAGAAGGCCGTTTTTCTCTGCTTCATCAGCCATATTTAAAACAGCGAGAACCGGAACCTGATGCTCAAGAACCTGTAAAAGCAGGTAGAGGTTGCGTTCCAGGTGAGCGGCATCAAGGACGACAACCAGGACATCAAAGGTTCCTGCGAGAACCATATCCCTGACCAGCCGCTCTTCATCAGTGACTCCATCAAGTGAATATATACCAGGAAGATCAGTGATCTCTACAGGCAGCCGCTTTACACAGGCCGTACCAGACAGGATATCCACCGTTGTACCGGGGTAATTACTTACTTCAACTCCTATTCCGGTCAGATGTGAGAAAATGAGGGATTTGCCTACGTTCGGATTTCCAATCAATCCGATCTTCAAAGGTCCACCTCAACAAGGACTGATCGGGCAATTTCAGGACTTATTGCTATATCACAGTCCTTTACCCTGATAAGAAGAGTATCTGCCATCCGCTGTTTAACAACCACTTGTTCTCCAGGAATCAGTCCGAGATCAGCGAGTCGTGCTCCACGACCACACCCCTTGATGGCATCAATCCTGACTATATCGCCATTTTTACAATCTGAGAGACTTTTGAGCGAGCATCGCCGTCTGTGTCCAAAACAATGAGCAGGACAGTCACGACCTCCTTTTAAAAATTGTCGGAGACGGTTAATGGTATCATCAGTCGCATGATGTTCCATCGTGCATGCCTGTGCATGGGCTTTTTCATGATCCATCCCAAGCATCTCCTGTAAAAATGCCTCCAGGACATGATGCCGACGCATGATTGCCTCCGCTGCACAAATACCGGCATCAGATAACTGAAATGTGTCATTGCCAAGATCAATCACTTCACCAGACTTGATAAGATCTTGAAGAATGGGTACTATTTTTTGATGAGAAAAACCGGTAATACCGGCTATATCTGCAGTTGATGCACCAAGACCGGTCGCCCTGGCATGCCGTATCAGAGAAAGAAGCGTATCTTCCCGCTCAGCAATATCCATCGCGCTATGTTATTGTCACTAAAACTGTTTATAGTCCACTCAAAAGATTTGGTGAGTGGATCTTTTATGATTCAAACACTTACATCTCCGTTACGATGAATAATCCAACCTGCACTTCTGATCCATTGAATGTGTGTCCCTTACGAAGGACGAAAATCATTGCAACAATTGGTCCAGCTTCAGAAAATCCACGAATAATGAGAGAGATGATTCTCTCAGGTATGGATATCGCAAGGCTCAATTTTTCTCATGGATCATGGGAGTGGCATTGTGAGACTGCTCAGCATATCCGGACCATTGCCGGGGAACTGAACCGGGAGATCGGCATAATGGTAGATATCCCCGGACCAAAATTGCGGGTTTTGGCTAAATCACCTCCCCGGGAAGTGATCACCGGTGATACTATACTCATTGCCGCAGAAGATCACGAATCGTCGGGAGCGATAAAAGTAGGTCCACCTGATTGTGTCCCGTATGTATACCCTGGAGATATGGTTCTTGTTGGAGATGGAGCAGTCACGTTGCAGGTACTCAAACCCGGACCACTGATGCTAACAACAGTTACCTCCGGAGGAACTATCAAAGAAGGGATGGGAGTGGTTTTTCCAGGAAGACGTCCGGATGTGCCCTATGCAGGAACACGGTTTCAGGAATACCTTAAACAAGGTGCAGCACTCAGGCCAGATTATATTGCACTCTCCTTTGTAGGATCTGCCCAGGATATTCTGGATGCCAGATCCCTTCTTATGAAAGAGGGATTAGAGACGCTCCCCCTCATTGCCAAGATTGAATGCAGGCGGGCAGTTGATGCATTATCCAGCATTGCAGAACACGCTGATGGAATCATGGTCGCCAGAGGGGATCTGGGAGTTGAACTACCTATAGAACAAGTCCCCCATATCCAGAAACATATCATCAACATATGTGCCAGGCAGGGGATCCCGGTGATCACCGCGACAGAAATGCTTGAATCTATGGTTCACCGGGGAAGACCAACCAGAGCTGAGGTGACCGATGTTGCAAATGCGATTGTAGACGGAACAGATGCAACCATGCTCTCTGCTGAAACTTCGGTTGGAAAACACCCGGGGCAGGCGGTGATTATGATGGCCAGAATTGCAGTTGAGACAGAAGGACATCTTCCCTACCTTCACATGTTGAATGAGCGATCCAGATGGCATGAACAGAATGTAGAAGGTGTCATCAGTTATCGGGCCTGCTTTATTGCTGAAGAACTTGAGAGCCCGGCGATTGTAGCATTCACCAGGTCAGGCCTGACTGCCGAACGGGTGTCTCGATGCAGACCACGAGCACCAATCCTTGCCCTGACTCCGGATAGTGAAATTGCACGAAGGCTCCTTCTTCGATGGGGCGTCCAGCCAGTGATATCTGACCCGATTGAATCGGCAGATGAACTCTTCACAAAAGCAGTAAAGATTGCCCAATACACTGGTATTGCACAATCCAAAGACAACCTGGTCATTATCGCAGGGAATTTCTCCGGAAAGGAAGGTCGGACAAATATGATTAAAATTGAGGAGATTCCCTGAACGTCAGGGATTTAATCAAAGAGTAATGTTCGGTATTTCCCCCCACCGGACGGTTCGGGATCTCTGCGAACAGAGGATTGTTTTACTGTATTCTGATTTGTTTTCATAAAGTGAATAAGATCTGGGATAGACAAAAAACTACAAGCACCTGTCTCTTCTGACCAGACCGCACAATCATCCCGTATACAGGGATTTTTATCAAACGGACATCGTTTGGATCCTTTACTCATATATTTCACCATCTTTCAGGATCTGTTCAGTATCTCACCGTTCACCCGGTTGTCTTTCATAATAAACCAGGATACAAACAGGATAACCAGACTTATCAAAACCACCGCGAAAAACACATGGTAATATGACTCAATCTGTGGAACCTGCCATTCTTCACCCTGATATACCATCGATACCTGTGAGGTAGAAAGAATGATCCCGGTGACAATCGGCCCGGCCATTCCTCCAAGCGTCTGCATACTCTGAATAATACCTGTCGCTTCTGCCGTCCGATCCTCTCTGACATGATCCATCACTCCGATAAGATCCGCTGTTGCGATCATCGACATCCCAAATGAAAAGACCATCCAGGCAATGACCAGAATCTCAACTGAGAGAGGAAAAACCAAGAGCAGTATCCCGGCAGAGAGAAAAAAGAGAGAACCAATCACACATGGAACCCTACTTCCGATACGTGGTATCAACCGTCCGGTCAGCGGTCCTGCTACCATATCACAAATAGTTCCGGGAATCAGGATCAGTCCGACCATCTCTGCAGTCAGACCAAGGCCGGTTGGAAGGCGAATGATATAAGGCATCATCTGGAGCAGAATAAAAAATGTCAGGATTGTCAAAAACCCAATGACCATGAATACAGCAACCGGGCGTTTTTTCAGGAGTTCAAAATCTGCAAGTGGTATGGCTGCCCGTCGTTCTATCCTGATAAAGAGTATCAATCCGAGAATGGAGCACCCAAGAACCACAAAGCCTGTCATTCCCGTCATTTCTTCTCCAGGCATGGATAGGAACATGAGGCCCATGAACAGGAAAAGGAGCAGTGAAAAAAAACCGGCAACATCCAGAGTTCCTGCCCTCTCCCGTGGATCATCATTCTGGATAAAATACCAGACAAGAACAATGAGCAGGAGTGAGAAAGGTATTAAAAAGAGATAGGTTAGTCGCCATGAAAAAAAACCGGTAATAAATGAACCGGCAATGACACCAATAAATGTCCCGGCGCCATACATAGCACTTATAACACCAATCCCGGTATCAGCCAGTGTTTCTGGCATTCGCTCCCTGATGATAGCATATGCCAGGGGAAATGCCGCTATTCCTGCACCCTGTAAAGCCCGGCTTATAAGGAGCACCCAGATATCCGGAGCAAAAATACCACCACACAGGCCAAGAAAGTAGATCCCAAGGCATACAAGAAGTAAACGCTTATACCCATACCGATCTCCGGCAGTTCCGACAAACGGTGATGCTGCTGCTCCGACCAGTAAAACAACCGGAAGAATCCAGGATTCATAAATACCCGGAACAGCAAAATCATGCTCAATTTCTGGAAGAGCAGCAGTAAGCATTGATTCGCCAGCCATTACCAGCATAACCGTCATGGAGAGCAGGAGTATCAGGCTGATATGATGTTTCATTATCCTGTGTTTCAACCTATGAACCCCTCTCTTTGTACCTCTCAGATCAATAAAACTATACCCGGTCTCTTCGCATACATCACGGTTATTGATTATCCACCATGGAATGAGGACGTGATGGAGGGGGATCTATGGAGGAACACACAAACATAGTTGGGATGATGTTTCGGTGTAAAGCCGATGCTGCATTATCAATTACCCATGCTGATGATGGATCGCGGAACGTTACGGGGTATACACCGGCGGAACTGGTAGATACTGGTCTTATCACATTGCCTGATCTGATACATCCGGATGACCGGGATTATGCTCGTAGCGCAATACAGGCAGGTCTTTCTGAAAAGCGGACCTTTGTCGTGCATACCCGGCTTCAGTTAAAAGATCGAACCAAGACAGATGGTATCCTTATTGGTACCGGGATATTCAATGGTCCTTTGGCATTGACCGGACTTGAAGGATATATCATTAGGATACTCAGTTCGCCTCCATCAGGTAAGGAAAGCGGGCTATTTTCACCAGAAATGTATCTTGAGCTTCTTTCCCATACAGACGAACTGATTGCTCTGCTCAGCCCTGAAGGACATATTCTCTATGTAACACCTTCAGTCAACAGAATTATGGGGTATGATCAGGGTGCAGTAACCGGGCTACTTTTCACCCAGGTTCTGGTATCGCAGGAACAAAAGCGATTTGAGGAGTTGAAAAACCAGGTTCCTTCCGGGAGAGGCAGTAGTACACGGTTCCTGGTATCACTACCGGATGGACAGATTCGCCCGGTATCAATAAGACTTTTTAAGCCCGGTGGCTTGAACGGATTCATTGTAAGTGCAATCCCAATCGATGAACAAGCAGAAGAAACCAGGATTAAAGAGTCCCGGTTTCATGATATCTTCTCTTGTATGCCAGTCCCTGCCATCGTCACCACATCATCAGAGTTGCAGATCGCTCATATGAACCAGGCAGCATCTACCTATGCATCTGTGCACGCTGCCGGTGGATCAGCCGGGACAGATATCAGGGATACCCATCTCATCAGCCTTGACGTTATCGACCAGATCAGGGAAGGGCTAGGAATAGCAGAACAAGTAGAAGTTTCAGATTCGATATCAGGGCGAGAACCGGTCAGGGTCATCGGACGTGAGGTACAAAGTGGTGATGATAATCTCATTATCTGGACACTAATCCCTGATTATCGTGAGCGTGTGGATGTTCAGGAAAGTGAGGAATAAAAACCCGAACCTATATATGATTTCAGATAAACTCAAGTACCATGACTGCTCTAACACCCGAGATAAAGGAAGCCATTGAAGCGATCAAGGTTTTCCCTCTGGCAACTGCATCAAAATCAGGAATCCCCAACGTAGCTCCCATGGGATCAGTCTTTTTAATTGACGATGAGACTATCTGGATCGGAGACAATTTTATGCAGAAAAGCCTGCAGAATGTCTTAGAAAATCCAAAGGCAGCAATCTATGTGTATGGTCCGGGCGCCAAGGGGTGCTACCAGATTAAAGGTGATATTACCGTTAAGACAAGTGGGGAGGAACATGCAAAGATGAAAGCAATGATCCACGAGAAAAAACCCAACCTTCCGGCTAAATCACTCCTCATCTTTAAAATCACCGATGTTTTTGAATGTATGCCAGGAGCAGATGCAGGGAAAAAACTCCTCTGATTTTTTTAGATACATCTTCATGCAATAGTAAACAAAAGGGTACGTACGCGTTATGCTTCATATTACAGACCTTCATGCAGAAATTGGCGGTAAGGAAATTCTGCATGGAATCACCCTTCATATCGAACCTGGTGAAACCCATGTTCTGATGGGCCCGAACGGGTCAGGAAAATCCACGCTGCTGATGTGTATCATGGGATTTGATGCATACACTATCACAAGTGGAAAAATCGAATTCAATGGGGTGGATGTGACCCATATGCCAGTACATGAACGGGCACGACTTGGTATGGGGATCATGTTCCAGCGACCACCTTCAATTCCCGGCCTGAAACTTGGAAAGATGCTGGAGGTTATCAGTCCTGATAAAAATCCTGAGGAAGTAGCAGCTGCAACTCAGAAGATGAACATGGAAGAGTTCACGAACAGGGATATCAACCTTGGATTTTCAGGTGGCGAGATCAAACGGAGTGAAATTTTGCAGATGATGATACAGGATCCGCATTTTATCATGCTCGATGAACCTGAAAGCGGTGTGGATCTTGAAAATATCCATCTGATGGGTGAATCTATTGCCCAGCTCCTCCAGAAGAATCAGCGATTTGTAAACCGGAAAAACAGCGGTCTGGTCATAACACACACCGGTTATATCCTTGATTACCTGGATGCCGACAAAGGGCATGTCATGATTAACGGTGAATTCAAGTGTCACGGAAATCCACGTGAGATTTTAAAGTTAATCAAGGAAAAAGGGTACAAAGAGTGCCTTCGATGTGTCAAGATTGAATAATCCTTTTTTTTTTTAATGGCACCTGTTCGCCTGGTGCCCGGATGCTGCTCGGACTGGCGTTAGGTGATGCATATGGTGCCCCATTTGAAAATCTTTCGTATATAAAAGCAGCCGAAAAACTCGCATCAGATGGCCTTGTATGTGGAACATACACCGATGATACCCAGCAGGCTCTTGCAGTAGCAGAACTTTTAGTATCTGGTAAATCTTGTTCTCCTGAAACAATGGCTGATTTTTTCCTTACAGCATATAAACGGGACAAGAGATTTGGCTATTCTGAAATGACACAAAAAATGCTTGCATCCGATAGTCCAACGTTATTTCTTGAAAGCATATCCACCGTAGAAAAATTGAACCGAAAGACGGACGGGGCAGCTATGCGGGCGCTCCCCATTGGCTTTTTACCGGAGCGAGATGGGGTCATCTGCTGTGCAGGACTAAGTGCATCAATTACTCATGGTCATCCGGATGCAATAGCAGCAACAATTGGAATAGCCCTCATAGCTCACCATAGACTCTATCACCATACGCCATTTTCAGAGATCTGGAGTGCGGTAAGGGAGGATATCAGGAAAATACATCCGGATATCATCAGGTATTGCGACACGTGTGCTCTGCTCAAGTCCCCTGAACGGGAGATACTTCTTGAATCATATGCAGAGTACGGCGTACCGTATACAGAATCACGGATATTTCTCGGTTCTGTCCTTTTTCTTCTTATACAATACGGAGATGATCCCATGAGGCTGCTCATCGAATCGATCCTGCTTGGTGGAGATACTGATACTGTTGCAGCAGTAGTACTTGGTGCAGCACTCATTACTGGAGGAGAGGGAAGTGAGATCTGGAATCTTGTTTCAGCCCTTGAAGATGGCCCATTTGGAAAAAAGTATCTGATATATATCGGAGATCAGTTATCCATGAGATATCCTGCACCTTCTGAGTTATAAAATAAACGCAAATAGAAGGATCAACAGAGTGATCACAAGAACCACGCCGATGAGCACTTCTTTTTTCAGATAAACAGGAACATCTGCAGATACAGAAGCTTTTTTTGTCAGCCGAACTTTCTTTTTCCCTGGCATCCCGGATTTTTTCCATTCTGCAATGTTTTTACAAGCATGATTAAAAGGCAGCCGGTGTTTTGGGCAGAAGACTCCGCCACAATAATTGCATGTAAAGGCTGCAGCTCCGGATATCTCCTCACCGCATATTTCACAGTTCATATAAAAAACCTGAGATCACTATTCATTCTTACGGTATTTCCACATTTTTCTCCGGTTATCGTATCATTCCATGGCTGAGCTGTATGTTTCAATGCATTCATCTTCGCCTTTTCATGACGTGTTGCATAACAATAGACACATCCATGCAAACAGGTATCGTACTGTCCGATATCTTTGCTCCTGATACACCTGCAGGCAGGCCTTTGACCGGGATCTTTACCAGCCTTATCCAGATATCTGAGTAATACCTCATCATCCCTACAAATCCGACGAAGTAATACAACATCAATGCATGAATTATGCTCAATTTCTGTTCCATATGAAGTGCCATCAGCACAAGAGGCCAGTACCAGATGCCATCTCTGGTTTAGAGAGATAAGTCCCTTAATAAACTCCTCTTTCTCTTCAGATGTCGGTGTTCTGAAAAAATAATTATCTGCCTGTCGTTTTACTTTTGCATATGAAGTGTCTACAAAACTAAATACCAGTTTTTCTGTATATGGTGATATCCGGTCACCAATGTATGCAATCCGGGTTAAAAGAGTCTTCATATCCAGGGAAGGTGACAACAGAACCGGATCAAAGCGCCAGATTACCCGGTTTTTCCCCAGCCGCTGTGCAAGAGCAATAAATGTTGCAATCCGATCATCAAGGGATGGGACTGATGGTTCGAATCCTTCTTTTTCATAATCATTTAAGGTATATTGAAAATAGTATGTCGAAACAACTGAATCAAGAGTGTCAAGATATGGGAAAAGGGGTTTCGGATTTTTACTCCAGAAAACAATGGCCCGTGTTTTTTCAAATGACACATAGTACAAAAGATTCGGGTTAAAACTGTTTACCCATCTGATATAGCCCTTGGAAAGCCGGTGAACAAACCATTCTGCATAATATGCCGGAATATCAGTTGATCTGCTAACAGAGATGATAACCGGACAGACTGCAGATACCTCATCCCCCTCGTCAGTTATCACGGATCCTTTTGGATCAGATCTCTCTGCAGACATTAAAACCGGTTTAAGGGAGAAGATCCTTCATATCGCATCGGAGTATATCCGTTCATTTTTGCAAATCCAAACCGTCGGTAAAAAAATTCTGTCTCTGGTTCGGCTATTATCCCAATCCAGCCAAGATTTGCATGCGTACAGATAAGCATGAGTTTTTTCACCAGAGCGGTGCCGATTCCTTTTCCTCGCCATTCAGGAAGCACCACGATATCCTGCAGGTAAGCATCAGACACCCCATCTGAAATTATCCGACCCATTCCAATCCATCGGTTTTTTGAATCTGTTGCTACTACAAACGCAAAACTTCGATGAACAATCTCACATAAAATGGAATCATCCCATGCAGGTTCCCACCAGTCACCGGACTCAAACAACGTTCTCATTTCATCCGGTTTGCACTCATTGACCACGTCAATAGAATACTCATCAGACATAGTCATCCCTCTGGGTTAATACAACCAGGCATCCGGATAATGTGCCATCCGTATTCGTGATATAACCAAGGCTCATTGTAATCGGAATCACAGTTCCATCTTCTCGTTTCATCTTAACAGCCTCAGGCATGACAACTGGTTCAAATACAGGGGGTGATGCAAACAAAGAATCAAACCTTGTTTGAATGAGTGAACCCGTCGTTGTACCCAGTAATGTAGCGGCTGCGTCGGTTGCCCCGGATATCATACCATCTGATGAAATTATCAGGCAGGGGAGAGAATCAGGCAAACTTGAAATTCGATCCAAAATGAAGAAATGAGGCAAAATTTTCTTTCTGAGTGCATGTTTGTGAAGCGAAAGTTCTATCGTTGAATAAAGTTCGCGGTCACGGAATGGTTTCATGAGGTATCCGGAGGGCTGGGCTGCAATCGCTCGCTGAAGAGTGTTTTCATCAGAATGTGCCGTAAGAAACACAACCGGAATGTCATACAGATTGCGGATTGTGTCAGCCGCTTCAATCCCGTCAATCTCGCCCTGAAGCCTGATATCCATGAGAATAAGGGAAGGTTTTTGTAATCCGGCTTGCTCAATGGCATCTTCACCTCTGGTAACCTGCCCGGCGATATCATATCCAAGTCGCCGCAATGTTCCTGCAAGCTCCATGGAGATAACCATCTCGTCTTCTACAATGAGTATCCGATGTGTGTGTTCCATGATCTAATTCCCACAATTCTAACTGAATGAGGTAACCCGGTGCTGTACGGGAAATGAAAGCACACAGGTCATTCCTGACCCTGAAGTGAATGATACCGTTCCCATTATCTGGTGAGTGAGATTATGAATTAATTCAATTCCCAGGGATGTATGCTTCTTTGAGTGAAAATCTATGGGAAGGCCAACCCCGGTATCATGGTATCTGATCGTTTTACATCCATTATCGGATGAAAGAGATACCTCGATGCTTCCCTTTCCATCTACAGGAAATGCATGTTTGATACTGTTTGTTATCAGTTCATTCATGATAAGACCGATGGGTATTCCGGTATTAATATCAACAAGAACAGGTTCGTCTTCCTGTACTACATATGAAATACGTCCCTCTTCCATTTCAAACTCAAGTATTATGCGGTTTCCGATGTCACGGATATAACTTCCAAGAGGAACCCTTACCAGGTCATCAGTTTCATATAATTTTTCATGGATGGAAGTCATTGAAAAGATACGGTTTCTGCAGTCACGAATAATGTCATGCACTTCAGGATTCCCACTTTTAAACACGGAAAGCCGAAGCAGACTTGCGATTATCTGCATATTATTCTTGACCCGGTGATGGATCTCCCGAAGGAGTGTCTCCTTCTCATGAAGTGAAATAAGCATATTCTGCTTTAAGAGTTCCTCGCTTGCCCGTGCTTTTTCTTCTGCTTCCTTCCTGGCGGTGATATCCAGACAATTCCCTATAAGACAGGGGGAATCATTACACCTGAACATGGTTACATAGAGTTCAAGATATATGAGAGAGCCATCCCGATGCCTTGCTTTTACTTCCAGATGCCCGTTTTCTCTCCAGCCGGACTGAATGTCAGAAAGGGTTGTCATGACCAGTTCTACATCCTCCTCTTCAAAGAGTCCGGGAAGAGATTTTGACCTGATAATATCCGTTCTGGAATACCCGAATATTGTTGAGAACCGGGGATTAATATAAATGAACTGGTTATTCTTTATGAGAAATACTCCGACAAGGGATTTTTCAACAGGATTTTTAAAATACTCTTCCATGTAAGCCCGGTATCGGGCTGCACCGGCAAGTTTGGTAAGCATGGAAAATGCGTAGAGTTCTGGATCGGAGAGATGAATTTTTGATTCTTTATAAAACAGAGATAAAAATCCCCATCGTTCATTCCCTGCTGATACTGGCAGAAACACCACAGAGGTAATGTTTAATGTATCAAGTAACTGTTGCTCTGATGGTAATGTTTCAGTCCCGGATGTCAGAATAAAATGTTCATCCTTATCCCAATGTTTACTCGTCGCAATGGCAAGATCAGAAAAGAGATTGCGAATATCCTTGGGATATGTTCCATTATGCATACCTTCTCCGGTCCACCAGGTAACAACATTCGGCACATCACCAGGCAATTCTTCACCATGCTGTATGGGATTACCAATAAATGCTCCGACTGCACCGGTAACCTGGCAGATATCTCGAAGAGTTACCATCATCTCTGCATAGAAGTTCTCACCTTTCAGAAGTCTTCCTGCCGTGTGACCGATGACTTCAAGAATCCGATCTTTTCTCTGGATAGCAGCTTCAGCACGGGCTTTCTCGACAAGGATAGTAATTTTATGTGACAGGTCAAGTACCTGGATTTCCAAATCCTCGCCCTTGTTCTGGTAAAAATCCGCCCCTGCGTTTAATGCTTCAATGGCAATCTCCTTGCTGTCATTACCGGTCAGCATAATGAACGGAAGCTGAGGATGTAAATTCCTGACCTGTCGAAGAAGGGTGATCCCATCCATTTCAGGCATATCATAGTCTGATACAATTGCCTGTACTTCATTACCATTTAAAAATTCGAGGGCATCATCCCCGTCCAGACAAACATGGACCGTAAAAAGACCGGTCTTCTCCAGATAAAACTGGAATATGTTTGCTAATTCACGGTTGTCATCGACAAAAAGTATTGGGATGATTGTGACCACCTGCGACTGAATTATACCGGTACTCCCCGAGTCCATATAAGGGTACGTGTGAAGAAAGCCATACGAGAAAAAGCAAAAGAAGATATTTTTAAAAATGAGAGGGTATGGTGCCAGCAGGCCCTGGCAAACACCCATTACCCAAAGGGATTGTCGAATTAAAATTTAAGATCGATGCCGTATTTTTCTGCGTTTGCATCAGCGATTGCCTGAATTTTTGCAATCTCTTCTGCATTTACTGAGGGTTTGAAGAGATGGGCAAACCGCTTCTGAACCCGTAAGTAATCCTCTACCGGTTTCCTTTTCACCTTCTTTGCCTTTTCAACTTTACCATTGACAATCTCATAGTTAACCCAGAGTCCGGTTTCAATGGCTAGTTTTCCAAGTTCTATGGTTTTTGATCCATCAAATCCCCAACCCGTGCAACAAGGGGTGTGAATCTGAATATAACATGGTCCATCGGTATTTACTGCCCGCTCAACCTTTTTGATGACATCATTCGGGTAAGCAATAGAGCAGGTTGCAACATATGGTGCACCATGAGCCGCGAGGATTTGTGGCATATCCTTTTTGGGCCGTGTATTTCCAAAGCTCTTCTTTCCTGCCGGAGAGGTTGTTGTGCTGGCATCAAAGGGAGTGGCTCCTGAACGCTGGATACCGGTGTTCATGTATGCTTCATTGTCATAACAGATGTATGTGATGTTATGACCACGTTCAAATGCTCCACTGATACAGAGCACCCCAATGTCAAAGGTAGCCCCGTCACCACAGATACACAAGACATGTTCATCCCGGCCCTGTCTCTTCAGTGCAGCTTCAACACCAGATGCTACTGCTGCGGTGTTCTGGAATAAGGAATGGACCCAGGGAACCTTCCAGGCAGTCTGCGGATATGGAGTTGAAAATACTTCCATACACCCGGTTGATGCACATACAATGGATCGTTCACCGGCTCCCTTTAATATTAGCCGTGCTGCAAATGCCGGACCACACCCACCACAGGCACGGTGGCCACAGTCAACCAGTTCAAGGGTTCTGTCAGCCATGTTAGATCAGCTCCTCGCGAAGACCGAAGAAACAATCGCCATTTCCGGCCTCAATAGCGTCAGTCATCTTTTTAATATCAAGAATGCGGATATCCCGGCCACCAAGTCCTGCAACATAGCTGAGTACCTGGACAGAAGAGTCACCGATTGCATCCTTTACCTCATACCCGACTGCTCCCTTCATCCGGGAACCAATCGAGATATTCTTTTCAAACACCCCGATCTTTTTAATTCCTTTCAGGGCATTTTTTACGTCTTCAGCAGGGAACGGACGAAAAGCTCTGATCTTAAGCAATCCAACCTTTTTCCCTTCGGAACGCATCTCATCCACAGCATCCTTGATAGTACCACAGATAGATCCCATTGCAACGATGGCAACTTCTGCATCTTCAAGTTTGTATGATTCGACAAGTTCGCTATAATCGCGTCCGAACTGTTCCTTGAACTCTTTTCCGGCTTGTTTTAATACTGAGAGAGCACGGACCATGGCCTGATCCATCTCATACCTGAATTCCATGTAGTATTCAGGAGTTGCATACATTCCCATGCTGAGTGGCTCATCTGCATCCAGTTTGTTTACCGGATCATAGGGCGGAAGGTATGCCTGGACTTCCTTTTCGTCAGGGATATCAACTGGTTCATAGGTGTGCGAGATAATAAATCCGTCAAAACATACAAAGACCGGCAGGAGTACCCGGTGATCCTCTGCAACTTTATATGCAAGGATATGGAGATCAAAACTCTCCTGCACATCTTCTGCATACAGCTGGATCCATCCGGAATCGCGAAGACACAATGAATCCTGTTGATCATTCCAGATAGAGAGCGGGGCACTGACCGCACGGTTCGCAATTGACATTACAATTGGCTGACGCATACCTGCTGCATTGAAACATACCTCGGCCATAAACAAAAGACCCTGTGAGGATGTTGCAGAGTATACCCGTGATCCTGCTGCAGAGGCTCCAACACATGCAGAAAGAGCAGAAAACTCACTTTCCACACAAATATATTCACTTTCCAGTTCTCCCTCTGCCACCATTTCTGCAAGTCGCTCAACGATGTGTGTCTGAGGAGTGATTGGATATGCAGAGATGACATCAGGTTTTACCAGCCGTACTGCCTCTGCTATTGCATGAGAGCCTTCAAGGATAGATTTCATCTATTTCTCCTCCGTTTCCATGGTGATTGCTTTTGCCGGGCATTCATGGGCACAGAGCCCGCATCCTTTACAGAAATCATAGTCAGGGTTGAATTCATTATTTTCAGAGCGAATGCACCCTTCAGGACAGACCAGCTGACACATCCCACAGGATGTACACGTGTCATGATCAAATTCCGGACGAAATACACGCCAAGATCCGGTTTTATTCTCCCGGGCCTGACCTGGTGCTGCTGCACACCCAATACGAAGCGCCATCAGGCACCTCCCTTGATCAGGTCATATGCTGCCCGGCTTGCTGCGACGTTCTTGTCTGCCAGACTACCGGAGAATCGTTCACGGACAGCTTCTTCCAGTGCCTCCAGACTAATCTCGCCGGATGCTGCTGCAAATGCTCCCATCAGCGTCGTGTTCGTGATCGGAACACCAAGGACATCAAGCGCGAGGCGGGTAGCATCTATCGGAATAAATCTGACACCTTCCGGAATAGTGCCATGTATCTCCCCTTTGGTATTAATGAGGATAATGCCACCCTTCTTCATACCAGAAAAGACATTGACATCCTTAATCAGCGTACTGTCCTGCACAATGACATAGTCCGGTTCATAAACCTGGCTCCTGAGCCGGATCTTTTCATCCGAGAACCTGACAAATGCCTGGACCGGGGCACCCCGCCTTTCCACTCCGAATGCCGGAAAGGCTTGCGAGAATACTCCGCTCTTAAAGGCTGCGACGGCGATCAGCTCGGCTGCAGTAACCGAGCCCTGACCACCTCTCCCATGGATCCGTAACTCTCTCAAGAAAATTCCCAGAATATTTTACACGATTAATCATATAAAATTACAGTCTGACAGGGATGCCTAAAATATTTCTAATATTTTTTGAAAATATGTCTTCTGCAATCCTTGAGAGCCCCTTCGCAGCCGTCCATTCGTCAAGAACAAGCAGATCACAACATAACAATTGTTTAATTTCGTCTGAAACCGATAGAGCCCTGCTTCCACATAACGCAACCGGTGCATTCGGGGCTAAAAGTCGGAGCGATGCACATTCCATGGCTGCAAACATGGCAAGAGCAGACTGTCGATCTGAATCAGGGAGGGTATCCCTGACCCCTGCATGAAGGAAAGCATCGTTTGCTGTTATCTTTCCGGCATCTATTGCCCGGATGGCATCAAGATCAAGGGCGCCATGAACCCAGCCTGGTGCAAAGATACAGGCATCAAATCCACCGATGATCCGATTATCTTTCATGAGCAGAGTGACGGTATTTGAGCTGATATCAGAGACAATACATGTTGATCCGAGATGAGAAACGACCTCATATGCAAGACCTATCTTTTCTGGGCTTGCCTGATGCGAATATACTTTAAACCGTGGATCTGTATGTGAACCCCGGTGAAGGCCAGGTATTGCCACTGTTGGAATACCGCTTTCTTTTATGATGTCAAAAACTCTGGTGCCCCCACCGGTATGTTCCCCTGCTCCATCCCTACTGACAAGTCCACGGTTTGTTAGATGCTCTATTGGGGTTATCTCTGAAAAATTGTCCCCCATCGAATAGGTAATGGCAAATCCTTCTATCTCTTCCCCTTCAGTCAGATGAGAAAGGTCAGAGAGCCGGAATGAAACTGCGTCAGACCGGGGAATTTTAAATACACGTCCCCCGCCTGCAAATCGCATCGCAGTTGTTCCGTGATCTATCCCGACAAACATTGCTGTTATACATTTAGGTAGAAGGAAAGGGATATGAGTATGGATGCGCAGTATTGTGACCGGCGGGGCAGGGTTTATCGGATCGCACCTGGTAGACTATCTGGTCAGTGCCGGTGACGACGTAATCGTCATTGACTCACTGGTTTCCGGTGATATCAACTCAATCAAAGGTCACCTTGATGCAAACCGAATACAATTGGTAAGCGCAGATCTCCTTTCAGACGGGTGGCAGGATCATCTCAACGGTGCTGCCCGGGTTTATCACCTTGCAGCTGACCCGGATGTCAGAGAGAGTTCAGTCTCACCCGACAAGCAATTGAATAATACCATCATTGCAACTCACAGAATTCTTGAAGCAATGAGAAAAGCACAGGTCCCGGAGATAGTCTTTACATCCACCTCAACGGTATATGGAGAAGCAACAGTCATCCCAACTCCTGAGTCATACACTCCCATGGAGCCGGTGTCAGTCTATGGGGCATCCAAATTAGCATGTGAAGCCCTCATCTCCGCATACTGTCACAGTTTCTCGATGAATTCATGGGTGTTCAGGTTTGCAAATATTATCGGAGCCAGATCAGGACATGGAGTTATCACAGATTTTATCAGGAAACTGAAAGCAAATCCACAGGAACTAGAAATCCTGGGAGATGGGAAACAAACGAAATCATACCTTGAAGTAGGTGCCTGTATCAGGGCGATTATGTACGTCGTCTCCCACACTCACGATACCGTCAATACATTCAACATCGGTTCTGAAGACTGGATATCAGTTACAGATATTGCCGACATTCTAACTCGGGAAATGAACCTTACTCCCAAATTTACGTATACCGGCGGAAGCAGAGGATGGATAGGTGATGTCCCAAAGATGCAGCTTGACATCTCCCGACTGAAAAGTCTTGGTTTTATCCCAGAATTATCAAGCAGGGAAAGCGTCAGACTGGCGGTGCAGGCAGCTCTGGAGTAGCCGATGTCAGAAAAATATTGCATCATCTTAGGAGACGGTATGGCTGATGAGCCACTTGCGGAACTCTCCGGAATGACACCATTAGAAGCAGCACATACCCCCAACATGGATTATATTGCCAGGGAAGGCTCCATGGGTCTTTTAAAGACTGTGCCAGAAGGCTATTCTCCAGGAAGCGACATTGCAAATCTTTCTGTCCTTGGATATGATCCAGTATCCTGCTATACCGGACGAGGGGCACTTGAAGCGGCAAGTATGGGTATTACATTAGGTGATGAGGATGTGGCATACCGGTGTAACCTGGTAACCATTCGAAATGGAATCATCGAGGATTTTAACGCAGGACATATATCCAGTGAAGAGGGAGCTGCCCTCCTTACGAGTTTAAATAAGCATCTGACTGGAATGATCTGTTATCCAGGGATTAGTTACCGAAACCTCCTTGTGCTTCCCGGCGGAAAAGGGTGTGAATCTACCGCCCCCCATGATGTAACCGGTCAGCAGGCAGAGTTATATCTGCCAAAAGGTTCTGATGCAGAAAAACTCTTAAAGGCAATGGAGATCAGTAGAGAAATCTTTGCAGATCACCCGGTGAACCGCGACCGTATAAGGAGAGGGAAAAACCCTGCTACCTCAATATGGCCCTGGTCTGGTGGAAAACGTCCGGCAATAGAACCATTTTCGGAGATCTTTGGCCTGAAAGGAGGCATCATTTCTGCTGTTGATCTCCTGAACGGGATTGGAACCTATGCGAAGATGGAGATCATAAAGGTTCCTGGTGCAACCGGTTTTATTGATACTGATTATCAGGCAAAAGCACGGTACGCCATTGAGGCATTAAAACATCTTGACTTTCTCTTCATCCATATCGAAGCCCCAGATGAGGCAGGACATATGGGAAGCATTGAAGAGAAGGTAAAAGCAATTGAACGGGTAGATGAGATGATTGGAACAATCATGAGCCAGTTTACCGGACGAATCGCAGTCTTGCCCGACCATCCGACGCCTATAAGAATTAAAACACACACCGCAGATCCGGTGCCATTTGCAATACTTGGAAAAGAGAAAGATACTACAACCAGATTTTCAGAAAAAGAGGGAAAGAAAGGAAAATACGGCCTTCTTCCAGGCACATCTCTTATTCCTCTCCTTATCTCATAACTTTTCTTGACTTCTTTTGTTTATAAAAATCTGGGAGTACTGAAATAAGCCAACAACCAGAATACCCAGAATGACACTCACCATGAGATCGATCCCGATGGGTGTTGTTTCTGTTGCCCGATCAAAGAGAAGTTTGGATGATCCCAGCATAAGACCAGTCAGGATCGCAACGATCAGGTCATGATAATACTTCAGCAAGTATTTAAGAAGCCGGGTAAAGGTCAGAATCCCCAGTACTCCTCCAATGAGATACGCTCCGATATCAGGCAAAGAGAGGGTTTTGATGGCATTGAGCATAAATTCATACTGGTTCATAATGAGAGTGATGTATGCTCCGGAGATTCCGGGGAGAATCATCGCACAAAGGGCGATAAATCCGGTAAGGAACAGAATAGGGTACGAATGCCCCAGGGATGAGGGATTGAGCATGACAATACCAAGCCCGAGGACAATACCGATAATGAGAAAGATAAAACTGCCCGGATAACGGCGGGGAAGTGGAGCAAACAACAGGACTGATGATGCAAGAATAAGACCAAAGAAAAAACCGTTTGTCTGAACCGGATACTCATGAAGCAGCCAGAGCATTACCCGTGATGCCAGCAGAAATGCTGATCCAATGCCACAGACAAGAACAATAAGAAACACAATATCCATTTGTTCCAGTTTTGATCTGAAGGAAGGCAGATCCCACCTGATAAGATCAATGATAATGTTTGGAGAAATATTTGCTATTGCTGCGATAAGACGTCCATATATTCCGGTGATGAAAGCAACTGTGCCTCCAGATACTCCTGGTATAATGTCACAGATTCCCATCAGGATTCCTTTCACCAGTACCGGAAGATACTCAGTTAGAAATGTTCTGATCTGCATGCGTGTCTGAATAGGTTTCATTCTCCTGCTATTTGCACATAGTGAGGCCATAAGGAAAGACATCATCCAGGACCTGAATCCAATCATCCGATAAAAACATCTAAACCATGACTGGAACGAAATCTTTTTGTCTACATCCCTTGATCTATGAAGTGCAACTGATATCAGGAAGATATCAGATGAATGGGAAGAATGGATGACCCTGAAAAATATGCTGATGTGGGATGAGACTCTTTTTCGGGATCCTGATATTTTTGAAATTGATTACATTCCGGATCAGTTCAATTACCGTGAAAACCAATTACGGGAACTAGCTTTTCTTCTGAAACCCGGCCTTAAAGGTTCACGCCCATTGAATGCAATAATTAAGGGAACTCCGGGAACTGGAAAAACAACATCGGTAAAAAAGATCTTTGCAGAAATTGGTGAGATTAAGTCAAAAATGCTCACTGTTCATATCAACTGCCAGATAGAGAATTCCAGGTTCATGATATTATCCCAGATATATCGGCAGATAGCTGGCCATAACCCCTCTGCAGCAGGCAACTCATATAAGCGGGTTTTTGAATCAATCGCAGAGACTCTCCTTGAAGAGGATCGGGTTCTCCTTATCGCTCTTGATGACGCTAATTACCTTCTGTTTGAAAATGAACTCAATAATGTCTTATACCTGCTTTTACGTGCACATGAAACGTATCCGGGAACCCGGATAGGAGTTATGGTCATTATATCAGACATGGATGTGGACCTCTCCAGAGAACTGGACATCAGGGTTACCTCAGTGTTTTCTCCAACCGAAGTATACTTCCCACCCTATTCTGTTCAGGAGACATTCCAGATATTAAAAGAACGTGTTCAACAGGGATTATATCCAGGAGTTCTATCAGACAGCCTTCTCGATCTTGTCGTTGATCACACCCTCCGGTCAGGGGATATGCGGGTGGGCATAGACATGATCAAGCGGGCTACTCTGAATGCTGAAAAAGAAGCAAAAAGAGAGATTAGTCAGGAGCATATTCAAGAAGCATATAAAATCTCACGGTTTCTTCACCTCAAATATTCAATCCAGGCACTGCGCCGCGAAGAGAAAGATGTCCTGCGAATCTTAGTTGATTTATCACGTAATGATGAACAGCTTACTTCCGGGAAAGTATATACTGTAATTAAGAAAAAACTCAAACTCGGATACACGGTTTATTATGAAGCATTGAGAAAATTAGACAGTCTTCGGCTTTTAAACTTACAGTTCCGTGATGGTCGGGGCAGGACACGACTTATTAATCTTCGGTATGACCCGGATAAAATCCTGCAATATCTATAAAACATCTATAAAAGTCAGTTGAACTCAAAAAACGAAGAGTTCAATACCGCTGCATCAGAGATGTATTGGTACTCCACGGGGGTTCGAACATGATTAGCGTTAATGAACTAGCACTTGAGATATTCGATAATCTTGCTAACTATTCTGAAGATTTTAATGTCGCGTACCATGAACTTGACAATGGTGCGAAAATTGTAGATTGTGGTGTTTCTGTTCCTGGTGGCTATGCAGCAGGTCGTGCATTCACTGAGATCTGTATGGGGGGTCTTGGTGAAGTAAACTTTAGAATGGGTCAGATCAAGCATGTCCCCATGCCGTTTGTTGAGGTTTCAACAGACTATCCGGCAATCTCATGTCTTGGAGCACAAAAAGCAGGCTGGACCGTAAAAGCTGGTAACTACTTTGCAATGGGATCAGGCCCGGCACGTGCCCTTGCCTTAAAACCAAAGCATACCTATGAAGTTATCGAGTATGAAGATGAGAGCGATGATGCAGTAATTGCACTTGAATCAGACCATCTCCCAAACGGCGAAGTGATGGAAAAGATAGCAAAAGACTGTGGCATCGATGTTGAAAATCTCTGTGCAGTAGTTGCACCGACAGCATCACTTGTTGGCTCTATTCAGGTTTGTGGACGGTGTGTTGAGACAGCAGTATACAAACTGAACGAACTGGGATTTGACACCAGGAAGATTACCGCGGCAATGGGTACTGCACCAATTCCACCAGTGAAGGCAGATGCAACCAAAGCCATGGGAACAACCAATGACGCTACTATCTATCATGGTCAGATTAACCTGACTATGAAGGCCCCTGAAATTGTTGACTTCCTTGACAAAATACCAAGCAACAAGTCAAAAGGATATGGTAAGCCCTTTTACGAAATTTTCAAGGAAGCAAACTTTGACTTTTACCAGATCGACACGTCTCTCTTCTCCCCGGCAGAAGTTACCATTAATGAACTGACCGAAGGAAAGGTATACCACGTCGGTGAAGTAAACCCGGATGTAACCTTAAAATCATTTGGTTTTATCTAAATTTTTTCTTTTTTCCTGCATCGAATTGAAAGCAGAAATGTAAAAAAAGTTATGCGGAGATTTCAAGAGCACCTAACAGCTCTTCGAGTGGAATCCCGTGAGCTGCTGCTGCCTCTGCGACAGTCTCTCCTCTGCTGATAGCACAACCGACACAGCCCATTCCAAAACGGGCAAATATTGCTGCTGCATCAGGTTTTTCCTGCAGTACTTCGAGAATTGTAGAATCTTTGGACAATGCCATATAGTATATGGTACGAAAGGTTACGAATAAAAGTATAGCGATCCCATCCGGAATCAATTCGAAATCAATTATTATAAAAAGACCCCTTCCATATATAAGAGGAACAGATACCTGGCACAAGTCCGTCTGATGATACCATGCTCTGGATTTCAACCACCTGTATGCGGGAAACCCCGCTCGATATCGCTCTTGAAAGCCTGGGATCCCTGACCAGGGGAGTTGAGATAGTTGACGAAGGACTACACCGGATTCCGGCAGTAAGCCTACTCGAATCATTCCCTTATAAGTATATGATCCGTCTTCCACAACGGGAGATTAACCCGGCCAGTATTCTTGAACCGGTTCGTCAGGCATCGGTAGCCGTCATTACCGAACGGTTTGAACTGGCATCAGAAATCGGCGCAGAAGTGGTGGTAGATCCAGGATTTGTATCATCAAAATCAGATCTTTCTCATGCAAAACGGCAACTGGCACGATCCTGTGTAGATATAATCCATGCTGCGGATGAATTTGGAATCAGGTTTTTATTCAGAAACATGGGTAAAAAAGAGGGAAACATGGTTCGATATCCGGAGGATATCAATCTTATTACCCAGATACCTCTTGCTCTCGATATTGGTCACGCCCATGTGAATGGCTGTCTGCCAAAATTCTTACATGAAGCCGCCAGCAGATGTTATTACTTGTACGACTGCAGAGAGTTTTCAGAAGAACATATGGAGATTGGGAGAGGCACGATCCATTTTGATCAGGTAGCCGCGAGTATGTTTGCCAATGGAGCCCGTGGAATCATCGATGCTCCCACCTTCAGAGCAGCACATAATAGTCTTATCGCCCTTCGAAGATTTGGGATCGGATAACTGAAAACATAATAGTGCTATGAAAGAATACCGGCTATTTTCATGGAATGTAAATGGAATACGGGCAGTTAGTGGAAAAGAAGTACTTCCTGGTGTTCTGTTTCATGATTTTTTGAAAACTGAAAAACCGGACATTCTCTGTCTTCAGGAGACAAAGGTAGATTCACATACCATACCATCTGACCTGACCAGAATACCAGGGTACTTTTTTTACCTGAATCCGGCAGAGCGAAAAGGTTATAGCGGTGTTGCCATGTATTCCCGGACTGAACCTGAATCAGTTGAATATGGAGGTCTTGGCAAAGAATTTGATACTGAAGGGAGACTCATCACGGCACGATTTCCTGAGTTCACCATCATGAATGTCTATTTTCCGAACGGGGGAGCATCTGATGAACGGCTTGCATTTAAACTCAGGTTTTATGATTCATTTCTAGAAAAGATAATAAAAATGAGTGCTGCAGGAGAACGAATCATATTTTGTGGTGATGTCAATACTGCCCATACCCCGATTGATCTTGCAAGACCAAAAGAGAATGAACAGGTGTCAGGATTCATGCCAATAGAACGGGAATGGATTGACAGGGTTATACAAGCTGGTTTTTTTGACAGTTTCAGACTCTTTTCAGAGGAAAAGGACCAATACAGCTGGTGGGATTACAAAACACGGGCACGGACGAGAAATGTTGGCTGGAGAATAGATTACTTCTTTATCAATGAAGCCATGAAATCATTTATCACCGGTGCCGGAATCAGACAGGATATAATGGGTTCTGATCACTGCCCGGTTACCCTGACTGCTGCATTTCCTGAATAAGGTCTTTTGAATCCAATTTTTTTTTCGAAAGTCGATCATTCATTCTCTAACAACCCATAATGACGACGGAGGAAATCCCTGATACTTTCAGATTCAATCCATCCCCGATCCAATTGATCCACAATCTTATTGACATGGTTAATTTGATCAGCTATCTTTTCTGCATATGCACCAGACTGAAGATCATTATATCCGGCAATCACTTGTAACGGATTTCTAATGTGATCACCAAGTATTGCAAACTGCTCGATGTATTTTTCTATCGCTACAAGTGCTTTCTTTTTTGCCTCTTCATTCGCCCGCATTTCACTAATATCTGAAACAATCCCAACGGTTTTGATCTGCTGGAAATTAGCATTATAAAGAGCAACTGCCTTAATTATCCAGGTCTGATAAAGGCCGTTCCGATGTTTAATCCGAAGTTCTTCAGTGATTGGATCTCCGGTGAGAACATGATTGATAAAGGATCTCTTGATTCTATTGACGTCATCTTCGTGAATAAGGGTTGCCCAGCCGGTCAGAGAACTGACAAGACCTGATGATTCAAGACCAAGCCATCGTTCAATATCACCAAACCACAATATCCGGTCGGACTTCTGATCATATTCAAAGATGAGATCAGTTGCAATCTGTGAAGCTATCTTAAACCGTTCCTCACTGATCCGAATAGCATCTTCAGCAGCCTTCTGGGTGGAGAAATCTTCAAATGTCTCAATTGCACCAATTGTTTCTCCTTGTTCATTTACAAGCCTGGCAGCTGTGCTTCGGATCCATTTCCCACCTTCACCGATATGGGGATAAAAATCAATCACTTCATATGCTCCCGGAACGGTAGGAGATGGAGAATATAACCCCTCAAATGAATTTTCTAAAAGAACATCGACATCTTCTCCGACCATAAGATCACAGAGCATCCGGCGTTCACCGGCAGGATAGAGAAGGTTGCCATGAGACTGAGTACCAATGAGATCTTCAACTTCCCGTTCAAAGAGCATTGCAAGTGCCTGATTAACTGACAGAACATGTAAGGCAGGATCGACAACGATCGTCGCAAGAGGAAGACCACCAAGTACCATCCGAAGGTATTCTTCGCGTTCTCTTATCTGTTGCAGGTAATTTTCACGAGCAGTTATATCATGGATTACTCCTGCGATCCGGGTGATAGTATTGGTATCATCATTCACCGGTGTCAGTGAGACCTCGTAATGGCTGGAATCAGAATCAGATATCGCATCCAGATGTAGAATTACCGGGTTTTTTTCTCGCACGACCTTGAGAATTGCATTTTTAATTTTTTCTGTAGTGTCACTATTGAAAATGGGATTACCAGAGACTGACATCTCCATTCCTTCACGAAACCCGGCCAATTCCCTACAGGCTTTATTGACTTCAATGACCGTACCTCTGGTATCTGAAAGAAACACCCCTTCCGGTATCGCATCTATGAGAGTGTTCATGACGATCTTTCCGGTAGCCAGTTCATGAGCCATCCATTTCTCTTCTGACAAGTCAGTGAGTGTCAGAATGAGATCTTCTCCTTTCGAATAACCAGTTAATAAAACCGGGACAGGATACCCGTCTTTTCGTTTTAAAAGAAGCTCCATTGACGAATCGACATTGTCATGAGAAATACATCGAGTAAAGTATTCGATCAGTTCTTCATTCTTTTTTGCATACTCAAATATTGAAGTTCCATTAAGGGGCTCATCTTTTCGGTCCAGAACATGGATTGCATACGGATTTGCATATAATATCGTCCCTTCCCTGTCAGTTACAATAACCCCCGTGTCGATAACAGAAAGAAGACGACGGTAACTATCTTCCCTGGAATGAAGAGTAATTGACAGATAAGTTACCACGCATCCGATTAAAATTATAATAAGCGCCCGTATGAGAAAATCCGGGTCAGTAATAATCCATTGCTGGTAGAGGGCCTCAAGACCAAGATAGGCAGCAACAATACCGATTGTAAATAATACTCCGATTTTAGGAAATCTCCAACAGGCAAGAATTACAGGAATATAAAAGAGGTGTGAGATGACCGTATGAATATCATGTGAAATAGCAAGCCAGCTGATAAAAAAAGTCACACCGGTTACTATGAGGATGAACGCTATCCAACGCTCCTGATCATGTGCATCGGTCACCAGACGCCGCATATGAATATATATGATAATCGGAAATAAACATCAACCGGTTTATTCAAAAAAGATATGGGTACCTATTTTTAAAAAACCTATCAATAAACTAGTTTAATTAAGAAAAAGATTACTTTATTGCATATCTGAGCAAAGCAGCTACACCACCAAGACCGGTCAGTCGATCACCTGGTTCAAACCTGGATGAGAAGATCACTACTTCTGATCGCATCTCCTCTGCCTGTTTGATAATCGTCGCAGCACGTGGTTCATGAAGAAGCGTATCGACAACCAGAAGAGTCTGAACTGCACCAAGGGAAATTGCCTCTCCCACTTCCTCAATGCCATATGCAACCGGCTCATCCTTTCCAATCCGGCGCATCAACTCATCAAGACATGTAACTTCTCTTGCAAGCTGTAGATCTCCACTCAGTTTTTCTAAAATACCCTGACCGATTACTTCCTGAACTGCTCGTCTTCCCCCTGTTCGTGTATCACCAATGACGAGTGGGGCTGTACGTGACGGATTTTGTCGCTTGAACTTCGCAACAATCTCTTCTTTTACAAAACCCGGACCAGCGATTACAAGCGGGCTTGAAAGGGTAGAAACCTGAGAAACGACTGTATTGGCAAATTCTTCCCTGCAACTCACTTCAGCCGTCTTCCCACTTCCGGCGGCAAGTGTCCAGACCAGTTTTGGTCCATAACTCTGTATCCGGTAGAGTTCTGCCTCTCCTTCTTCCACAACTAGAATGTGAATAGATTCTGCAGTTGAGCCTTTGACTGCCCGGTCAATTCGCTCAAGATCACTCCCGGTCCATGACTTCAATACAGAAATCTCATAACCAGGTTCAAGATTGAGTGTATGGTGGGCGCCAATATCAACTCCTGACTCAATTATCCCAAAAACCCGGAGCCGTATTGAATACTCGTGAAATTCAACATCCTGGACACGGATACCCAGTCTAACCGGACGCTTTTCCTGTTTTTCCGGCCGTATCTTATCCTGTGAACCTTCAACACTCCGTAGAGTGGTTGCATATACAAGACACCCGGGTGTGATGAGGTGATGTAAATGCCAGAGATCATCAATGTTCTCTGGGAAAAGCTGGATTTCTCCAAATGAACGCTGAAGTTCTCCAATCTCTGCTTTCATCCTTCCACCAGATCAGAACCACCGGGAGGCACAAACCCTGCTACCGCCTCTGTATTCAGAGCAAATTTTAATGCTTTCTGATCATCGGCAGATAACCGATCACGAAGAGATCTGACCACTTTTTTCGCAATATCATTCGGTTCAAAGGTACCTGGACGAAGGGCAACATACAAATCACATATACGGGTGATTGATGATGCCGGTCCACCAATGATTCGTGTTAACGGTGTTTTCTGCAGACCGATGACAATTTCAAGTGGTACATCACGATACCATTGACGCTCTCCCCTGACGACAAATGAACCCCGGGAGAGGTACTCTCCGGATTCTGCGGTCTTGGATACCTGATCTGGCCGGGCAGCATACACATCAGCGGATGCAAACCCTGCTCGCCAGGCTCCAGAATACACAGCAGCAAATTGTGCTACCTCTTCCATTACATCTGTCTTTCCCTTCACTACAACGACACTGGCTCCATGAACATCTGCATGGACAAATGTATCACCACCTTCCAGATACTTCCGGATAAGTTCCTCATTTTGACCGGCATCCCGACCACCGATAACAAGAACCTGATCTGACGTGTAAAACCATCGAAACCGATCAAACCAACGTTTCTTTGGCCGCTGGTATTGGACCTTTCTGGTTCTTACCTGCTGGACTTCTCGTTCCATTGCAGCCCTTGCGCCAGTCAGTTTTTTCTTAAATTTTTTTACCTGGTCGTAATATCTGCCAGCATTCTGATCAATACTTTCATGAACAAAAATCTTCACCGGCCTTGAAAGATCAAGCTCAACCGCTGCATCTGCTGGAAAAACACGAATAATTTTTTTGCCTGAACCAGTGGTATCTTTTTTTAGGATTTCTTCAATATCCTGCCATGACCGTGACTCAGAGGCTTTTGATAAGGTTGTAATAATCTCTGATACAAACCCATAATGCTCATATATTAATGCAGCAAGTTCTTCATTCCGGGTAATATTCTTTTTAAATTTTTCAATTGCCTCTTCCTGCTGATGACGTATCCGGTCTTCCCTCGATACCCGTTTCTTCTCTTCCTGTTTTTTTACCGGAGGGGCAAGGGGGTAAAAAGCTGCAAGGGCAGCATTAAATGAATCAAATGAACCTTCTTCCTCATTCCCAAAGGGGATCGGATGACATCCTGATTTGGAAAGAACCGGGCGTGGATGAGTACGGACTGTATCAAGGAGTGTATGAATCGCATTATAGACAACTGATGCATCAACATCCTTTGCAAGTATATTTTTATCAACACCAGTTGTTGAAACAATATATTCTGCATATCGTCCTCCAAGAAAAGAGCCAACAGCAAGTGATCTGACAATATCCCGATCATCTCCAGCGAGTCGTTCTGCAAACTCTTCTTTTGAAAGTGAACTGACATCCGGTGGCTGGAAAACATAAACTGCACCGGGAAGAACATCACGATCTTTAAACCGCTGCCTGGTCAGGGGCTGGATAATAGACAGATCTTCATTGCAGAGGATAATGTTTCCTTCATCAAATACCTCGATTATTATATGAAAGAGTTGCTCTGATTTTCTGACATCAATAATTATTGTGCGTTGGAGTCCCTGTTGCCTGATATCAGTGATTCTCCCTCCTGCCAGGTACTTACGCAGAAGCATTGCAAATGCAGGAGGGATCTGTGGCATCTCCGGAAGTGTTGGAATCATATGAAGTCGTCTTCCGGGTTCGATGAGAAGATTGAATTTTCCCTGCTCTTTACTATTCAGCCTGATGACACAGAGCCGCTTTTCATCCAGGTACACCTTATGAACCCAGAGGGGGAGCAGCCGTGAAATCTCGTCTGTTACTGTGATGAGGTCAGGTCCACTCATCCCCTGTGCAGTAGCCATGATACCAAATTACATATGGCCTCATGACTAAAAAAATAAGACAACTGGTGCCCCAATGACAGAAGAACCGGTCCCGATAATTCCTGAAGAAAAAACGCCTGCACCTCTTCCCGTTGATGAAGCGGCAGAATATACAAAGCGCATTACGCGCACCCTCATTGCCGTAGGTGCCGGGTGCATCGCCGGAATAATTTGTTTTTTTACTGACAAGGCAACAACATCATCAGGGGCAGGAAGCTCTTTTCTATTTCCTATCCTGGTAATGATCGCCTCAATCATCATACAGAAACATATTTTCATGCTGATTCGGATAGATACAACGAAACTAGAGAAGAAAGACTGGTTTTACCAGGGTTTTATTACCTTTGCATTCTGGTATGTCACCTGGACCATTCTGCTCTCCGAAACAACCATTTCTTCCTGAGTGACTATGCGAATAGCCATTGTCCATAAAGATCTCTGTCATTCACGAAAATGTGGTACAGAATGTATTCTGTATTGTCCACGTGTTCGAACCGGAGATGAAACCGTTCTCCTCGATGAACAAGGGAAAGCTGTAATTTCAGAAGAACTCTGTGTTGGATGTGGCATCTGTGTGAAAAAATGCCCATTCGAAGCGATAGATATCATCACCCTACCTGAAGAACTTGAACATCCGACTCACCGGTATGGACCAAACAGTTTTGTTCTTTATGGTCTGCCTGCTCCAATTGAAGGAAAAGTAACCGGAGTCATCGGCGCGAACGGTATTGGTAAATCCACCTCAATGAAGATCCTGTCCGGACAGATAAGTCCAAACCTTGGAATATTTGATATTGAGGTGAAATGGGAAGAGGTTCTGAAAAAATATACAGGTACTGAACTTTTTGATTATCTTCAAAGACTTTCAAAAGGGACAGTCAAAGCATCAGTAAAGCCACAATATATTGATGTCATCCCAAAAGTCTTTCAGGGAAAGGTCTGGGATCTGTTAAAAACGACTGACGAACGGGGGGCTCTTGACCGGTACCTTGAAATTCTTTCTATTCGTCAGATTCTCGACCAGGATATCAAAAACCTCTCTGGTGGAGAATTACAACGGGTTGCTCTTGCTGCAGCACTTGCACGGGATGCTGATTTTTATTTCCTGGATGAAGTAACACCATATCTTGATATCTACCAGAGAATGGCTGCTGCTTCAGCGATCAGAGAACTTGCGACAGAAAAACCTGTTGTTTTAATCGAACATGATATTGCAATTCTTGATATGCTCGCAGACACGGTTCATATCGCGTATGGAAAACCAGCAGTTTTTGGTATTATTACCAGACCAAAAGGTGTCAGGATTGGTATTAACCAGTACCTTGATGGATTCTTGCCTGAGGAGAATGTCAGGTTCCGTGATTATCAGGTGACATTTGAAGTTCGTGCTCATAAAGATGGCTCTCAGCGGGAACCACTCCTTGTTATACCGGAAATGAAACGGTCTTTTGACCGGTTCTCTCTGACAGTTCAACCTGGAGAAATTTTTGCCGGAGAAGTCATCGGAGTCGTCGGGCAGAATGGTATCGGGAAATCAACATTTGCAAAACTTCTGGCCGGGGTAGAAAAACCTGATTCAGGCTCGATGGAAACGTCGGTCCGCATATCTTACAAACCACAGTACCTGAAAGGTGACTCATCAGATACTGTTGAATTTTTCCTGCGGCAGATCACACGAAATTTTGATTCTGCTCAGTATCAACATGATATCATTGAAGGACTTACCCTTGGCCCAATCCTACAGCTCGCGGTAAATACGCTCTCTGGAGGAGAACTGCAGCGGGTCGCAATAGCTGCCTGTCTTTCTCAGCCTGCTGACCTGTATGTGCTTGATGAACCCAGTGCCCACCTCGATGTTGAACAACGGGTCAGACTGACCAAAGTATTCAGAAACCAGGTAGAGGGGAGAGATGCTGCCATCCTCGTCATTGACCATGATATTTATGTGATAGATATCATCAGTGAACGGCTGTTAGTCTTTGACGGAGATCCCGGAGTTCATGGTGAAGCAAAAGGACCCTTTGACATGCGGACCGGGATGAATATGTTCCTATCTCAGCTTGGAGTAACATTCAGAAGAGATATGAGCGGCAGACCTCGGATCAATAAGCCAGAGTCATACCTTGACAGAGAACAGAAGAGCAAAGGAGAGTATTATTATCAGGATGTTGAATAATCTACAGATTTAAATCCAATTTCTTTTTTAATAACTAATATATTCTTTTACTAATAATATATCCTTTATGAAATATCGCCCTTTTTTTGTGAATCCCAGATGTTTTCTGGTTCTTGTCATATTCTGTATAGGGATCTTTCATGGGGGAACAATAGCAGAATCAACTTTGGTCAATATTACTGATACAAACGATTCAACGCTCAAACTTCTGTCATATGAAGATGGAAAAATTATTGAAGGTCGACTCATTGGTCCAGGATTGCCACCTGAAAACTGGGATCCTAATTCAAACCTAGCGGACATCAATGACGTTTCAGCACAATATTTAGACAAAAATGAGGTTCCTACAATGACCTGGTCATATGGATGCAGTCCAACCTCTGCAACCATGCTCTTTGGATACCTGGACAGGAATGGATATCCAAACATGTATACCGGGCCGACAAACGGAGGAGTATTCCCTCTTACGAATGCAGTGTGGGGACCCTCATTTGAGAGACAAGGTCAGTGTCCACTTACCGCTTCCCAGTACGGACTTGACGGGCGAACAACAAAGGGTCATAAAGATGACTACTATCAAGCCTACGGCTCAAACTTTGACCCGTATTTTGGTTCATGGAATGAACATGCCCCACAGGATTCTGTTGGGGATTTTATGGGCACCAGTATGTATCATAAATATGGATCAACCGATGGTAGCACGTGGGTTTGGACCAATCCTGAAGGTTTCCCCCTCTATGATTACACATTACATGATGATACCCAACGAGATGGTATGCATGGTATGAAATTATTTGTTGAATCCCGGGGATATTCCGTCGCAAAAGATGGCGAACATTCAATGAATTATAACCAGGTGATCTATGGGTATAACGGGAATACCAATGGTTTTACCTACGACCAGTATAAAGAAGAAATTGACGCAGGATATCCAGTCATAATACAGGTTCGTGGTCATACCATGCTGGGTGTCGGATATACCGGAACCGATCAGATTATCATTCATAATACCTGGGATTACAATAAGCACACCATGACCTGGGGAGGATCCTATGAAGGAATGCAACATTACGCTGTCGGAGTCATTCACCTCAATCCTGCACCAACTCCAACACCAACGCCCACACCGACTCCACAGCCAACTCCGGTTGTTACATCAATAAAACCAGAGTCCGGACAGGCCGGATCTGAGGTTCCCTACACAATAACCGGTACCAACTTCCAACCTATAGCAATCGTCAACCTGACCAAGACCGAAGAGACAAATATTACTTCAGATGCTTCCTTAAACGGTAAAGATCTCATCGGAACTTTAACACTTCCAGCTGATGCCAGTACCGGATTATGGAACGTATCTGTAAATCAGGACGGGCAATATAGTAATGATGATGTATGTTTCACCATAACTGCCCCACCGGTTCCGATCCCTGTTGTTACTGGAATTACGCCTGAATCAGGTCATGCCGGATCTATCGTGAACTATGCTATTACTGGATCCAATTTCATGAATGGTGCATGGGTCAATCTTACAATGGAAGGACAAACCAATATTGCATCCTTCGGAACCCTTAAAGATGGAACCCTGACCGGAACATTTTACATACCAGTGAATACCCTCACCGGATCCTGGAATGTATCAGTAAACCAGAACGGACAGTTCAGTAATGATACCATAATATTCACCATTACTCCGGCCCCGGCAGATTACCCGGTCGTACACTCGATAAATCCGAACTCTGGAGAGAAAGGAACAGAAGTTATCTATTCAATAACGGGTGAGCACCTTCTCTATGGTGCAATAATCAACCTAACCCATGAGGGTGAGGAAAATATCACCTCTTTCGGATACATTCCCGGACCCCCACTCCTCGGATCATTCGAAATACCTCCGGATGTTCTCACCGGACCATGGAATGTATCAGTGAACCAGAACGGACAGTTCAGTAACGATAACATCCAGTTCACCATCATGGACAGCCAGATTCATGTCCCGGTTATCCATAATCTTACCCCTAATTCAGGAATGCAGGGTGAATTAACCGATTATCTTCTTCAGGGTGAAAACCTCATGGATGGTGCTCTCATAAACCTCTCACATCCTGAACAGGTAACCATTTCATCAACCGGAAATCTCACCGAAGGAAACCTGACCGGGACCATAGCAATCCCTGATGATTCGCATATCGGACCATGGAATGTGTCGGTGAACCAGAGTGGTCTTCTGAGTAATGACGATGTTCAGTTCATTGTGCTGCCATCCGGACCATTCCCAGTCGTTCGTTCTATTGCCATGTCATTTGCATCACCAGGTAAGGGGAGTGGGTTTGTTGTCTCTGGTGATAACTTTGAGAACGGGGCTATGGTAAACCTTTCACATCCGGGTGAAAAGAATATCACAGCAATTGGTGAGTTCGAGAATGGAACTCTAACTGGAACCTTTAATATTCCGGCATCATGTACACCAGGTCAATGGAATGTGACCGTCAATATAAAGGGAAAATACAGTAATGATAATATCCAGTATCCCATAAAAGGGAAGTCCTGGTAAATTTTATCCTTTTTTGGAAAATTTGAGGATCTGTTCTGGTGAGTGTTTTGTAGTATGATCTGGTCCAACAAGAACCGATAAATAATAACTACGATTGATATCTCACCATGCAAACGACTACCATCAGTATCCTTTTCATTACCATATGCGTCATCTTCATCTATATGTCAGGTTGTATCGATGACAAGAGAGCCCAGGAACCTAATTTGGAAGAATCATCTGAAAAAATAAATATCTCCACCGAAGAGAAGGGAACATCATATATCACAACCAGGGACGGAATACCCCTTCGATATGTCATATATGGACAGGGTTCTCCGGTTGTTTTTGTCCTCGGGTATGGGATGACCATCGATGAATGGCCGCACCAAATGATATCGAATCTCGCACGTAACCATACCGTCATAGTGTACAACCATCGTGGAATTTCAGGAGTCAATAATCCGGAGGTTCCATTTACCATTCCTCAGGGGGCCATGGATCTGCATGATGTTATTACTCAATTCGCAGCAAGCGGTGAACTGTGTAGAGATTCAAATGATGGATTAAATTCTGATAAATCAGTTGTGCTCGAAATGGGAAATTGTTCAGATCTGCCGGTTGATATCCTCGGATACTCAATGGGGGGTATGGTCGCTCTTGAATATGCGAAAACATATCCCGATTCAGTAAAACACCTTGTTCTCATCAGTACCGATTGCGGGGGTACTGAAAAAGTGCCTGCCAAGGACTGGGTGATTGAAGAGATGAGTCGAACGTATAACACTCCGAAAGAAAACCTTGAACGGGCAGGAAGAATTCTCCTAACTGAGGAATTCCGCACGAGCAACCCGGATCCATACACCTGGTTTGTAGATTATGGGGAAGTTGCCGATCCTGGTGCAGTACAGGAACAGTATGAATCCTTCATCTCATGGAAGGGAGTATATGCAGACCTTCCTACAATCCGAAACAGAACGCTTGTCATCACCGGGGATCAGGATATTGTCATTCCTCCGGAGAATGGAGTGATCATCGCCGATGCCATCCCAAATGCAACACTCATAATCAGACAAGGACAGGGGCATGGGATGATCTTCGTTGAGCCGGTAGAGATTGCAGGAATTATCGGAGAATTTTTGAATAATTAAACGATATTTGTCAGCTAAAGAAGAGAGTATGCACATCTGACATTCTATCTGACCAAATGGACGAAATAAATATCTTCTCCAAATGAAATGAACACTCCAATTGGAAAAACAAAACCGGTATATCAAATAATAGAGCACAAAAAAATTACTGCGTTAGAGCAGTTACATTCACATTTTGAACGGTCTGTGAACACGAGCTCTGCACTGGCGTCACAACAGGGGTTGGTGACGGATTGGAAACCTGGGCAACAATAACCGGAACCTGGGTTGAATTATTACCCTGAGTAACAGGTTGCACTGGGGCAGGGGCAGGAACCGCTGATTGTCCGCCAACCGTAAGATTTACCTGAGTGCTGGCTCCTGGCTGATAGGGTGCAGTCTGATCTGCTGGTTGATCATTGATCTTAAAGGAAATTGTTGGAACACCATTTGCAAAATCATTATCTCCAGCCATTACAATAAGACGCTCATCAAAAGTTCCTAGACCGCCAAATTTGCCCGCTTCTACTACTGTGATAGAGCCCTGAAGAGTGCCATTCACATATGCTGAAATAACTGATCCAACCGGAACAGGAGATCCTTGCACCAATGCACTCCCATAAAATTCACACGGAAGTTGTGGTGATGCAGCGAAAACTATTCCACTCATTGCTATACATACACAGGCTGCAAGAAGAGCCGAAATCCAGATAGAATATTTGTTTGTCATCGTATCATAAAATTTCAGGAGGAGGATTTTCTCCACCTTTTTTACCAGCCGGAATAATCCTCCGGCAGTATACAATTGCTTATTGTGTCGACAATGTCGTAGAAATACATGAAATCTGCACGATCTGAAGATCGGAGATCCACGTTGGTTATCGAACCTGGAGTGAATGGATATGTGTCACCCCAATCTGAACTGGACAACGGATTTTTAACCTCTGCTTTATACCAATATTCAAAGTCCTGAGGTTTAATCCAGAAGGTAATCGGATCACGCTGCTCAATTGATTCATATGGCACATCAACTGCCAGCATCTCTTTTCCGACCGGATCACCATATTGCCCAAAGGTTAATACCGAAACAGGATTTGTCGGATTCGAGAGGTCAATACCTTCCCTGGTTGCCATCACCCTATCTCCTACCCTGAGTGGATACCCATTGAATTCAGCCTTTCCGTAGAAATACTGGGGCTCCCATGCTGAAGGTTCTGGAGTCGGGGTTGGAGTCGGTGGCACAGTTGGTAATGGTCCGGCCCAGAGATGAACAGTTCTGGATTTTCCACCTTCATATGGAACTTCACGGGTTTCTCCATGAACTGTAATGGTCTCATTTGCATCAATGTCTTCATTAATAAGCCAGGCTTGTGTATACCGTGGCCAGCCATCATCTTTGACCCAGAAAGAGATGTTGGCATTTTCAGGGAGACAATTCCCCTGGACGGTGAGTTTATCTGCCCAACTGCTGTTGCCACTTCCGAAATACCCGGCATTAACCATCGTGAAGGGATTTTCTGGTCCTGATACATCGTACCCCTCAATCCGGGCTTCAATCATTCCTCCTACCTTGATGTTGGGCTGACAGTTATGACAAACTCCTTCTGAATCCAGGTATTCAGTTCCATCAGTGATATGAACATCGCCCTGAATACTCATCGGAATAGAAGGAACACCTGCACAGCCGGTTGGAACAGGAGTAACCGGAATAGGTGGTATTTCATTTGGTGGATTTTTCAGAACAACAAGTCTGATTTGTGTTTCCTGGCCTGGCTTATAGGGGACAGTCCAGAGATATGAACCATCATCCTGAAGGATGTACGCCCTGACCAGCCGGTTCATTTCATCAGCAACCCAGAACTCGATCTCTGAATCTGCAGGAACACCTTGAACCTGAAGTTTCGGAGAGAAGGTGCCGCTTTTTCCAAATACTCCTTTTGCAGTTTTAATTGGATTATATTGACCCTTTATGTCATGACCCGGAACACGTGCTTCAACAGTTCCACCACTCTGAATTGGTTTGCCATACAGCTCGACTGTTCCCACAAATGTCTGTGGGACGGATGGTACTGCAATTGGTGTAATCGTAGGAACAGGTGTTTCTGCACCTTCAATAAGGATCAGATCCTTTTTGGATGAGGTGGAACTCTGACCAGTTGCATCTGCTATAGTCAGATTAACCGTGTATTTTCCAGGAGTTGCATACGTGTGTCCTGGATTTGCAACCATATCTCCGGTTCCGTCACCAAAAGTCCAGGCCCACATAGTCGGACTTCCTGTTGACTTATCTGTGAACTGTACCGAGAGAGGTGGTTTTCCAGAGGTTGGTGATGCAGTAAAGTCAGCATGAAGAATACTAGTATCAGTCACTGAAATGTACCCTTCTTTTATCTGAGTTGAACTGGATTCCTGATTTGAGACGGTAAGTCTTACCGTATAGGTTCCAGGCATCATGTACTGGTGAACCGGATTAGCAATCATATCCGTTGTACCATCACCAAAGTCCCAGGCCCACATGGTCGGACTCCCTGTTGAGAGATCAGTAAAGGTAACAGTAAGCGGAACCGTTCCAGAAACCGGATCCCCGATGAAATCAGCAACCATTGCCTCACCAGATGAGATTGGAAGAGGATTTTCCATCTCCGGAAGCTGTGGTGGCATATCACTGACTATCGGTCTATCTGATATCAACTGTTCCTCTGTCGGAACTTCTACTTCCGGTTCCAGAATAGATGTTTCTACTGATTCTTCTCCGGTTTTAGTCTCAGCGATGATAACCGGTGTATCGACAGGAACATTGGTCACAGCAGGTGCATCTCCACCAATTGAGAGATCCAGATTCATACTCACTCCTGGCTGAAATGCTGTCTCCTGCCATGCTTTCTGTCCATTTATCCAGAATGTAATCTGTGCACTCCCTGTACCCAGATCATTCTCCTCAGCGACTACTTTCAGCCGCTGGTCAAACGTTCCCGGACCTCCGTACTTACCAGCTTCCTCAAGAACATATTGTCCTCGTTCTGCATCATTGATTTTGGCTGATAAAATAGTCCCTACTGGTGCAGGGGAGCCATCAATGGTTACGGTTCCGTAGAACTCACAGGGAAGTGCCGGAGCCCCGGCAGAACAGATAAGTACAAAGGAAAACAGGAGGAGTGTAGCCAGTGCCGTCCGGGCGGCTACGGTTCCTGTAATCATGATTCCTCACACACCAATGGCAGCCAGTGTTCCAGGCTTTTCCATATAGAGCCAGTATCCCCTCGATGGGAAGAGATATGTGTTCTCACCCTGTCCACCGTTTACAATGGTTGATTCCCACTGCTGGTGCTGTGCATCATAGCCACGGGCATAAATCCATGCATCCTTGACTGATTTCAGGGTATCCTTTGCTGTTGCCGGATTGCCTCCGGTAAATCCGATTGCTGCCCATCCATTTGGAAGGTTCCGGGTGATTGGTGCACTAATCGGATCATTCTTGAAGGTCAGATTGATGGTATACGGGTTAACTGAATAAATCCAGTATCCGTTCAATGGGGCAATGGTTGTTCCCGTAAGAACCTGATCCCAGTACTGCCGTGCCGGATCATATGCCCAGATTGCATGCCCACCAGTTGGAACTTCTCTAAAGACGACACCTGCAGTGTTATATCCATCTGCAAGGGTTCGTGCAACTGAGATAAAATTCCAGCCACTGTAGAGATGAACCTTGGTTGGGTCATATGGTCCGATGGTCGGAGTTGGCTGTGGCCCACCAATGACAGTAATATAGTCTTTCTTGATTACCCGGTCAATTTCCTCGCCAAGAGTAATGGTCAGGGTAACGGTATACTTTCCTCCATACTGGTAGGTATGAGATGGATCTTTTACACCAGCAGAGGTGAATCCATCACCAAAGTCCCAGAACCAGTTAGTCGGTGATCCTGTCGACTTGTCAGAGAACTTAACAGAAAGAGGTGCTGCCCCTGAGGTGGGGCTTGCAACAAAGTCTGCCTTAATACGAGGCTCACGAACGGTTATGTAGTCCGGCTTGGTTGCAGTGTCTTTTACACCGTCTTTGTTCATAACAGTCAGTGAAACGGTATAAACACCTGCTTCACTGTAGCTGTGCTTTGGATTGACTTCAGTTGAAGTAGTGCCATCTCCAAACTCCCAGTATCGCTCGGTCAGATTCTTTCCGGTTGATTCATCTTTGAACTGAACTTCAAGCGGTCTGCTTCCCTGAGTCGGGTCAGCACTGAATGCTGCTGTCGGAACACGGTCATCAACAATTCTCAAGGTGAGGATGATATATTTGTCATCCACCAGCCGCTGATCAAGGAAGTTCTTGATTGCAGAGACTGCCTGTTCACCCTGGTAGTATCCCGGACCGTCGAGTGGGAAGAGCTTGCTCCACTCATCCGGATAGGAAGTAACCATCCAGATCCGGTTTGCCTCTATTGGTTCACGGACATCGGTCTCCTCTACCATGTCAAACTTGTGGTTATACATGGGGTGCTGCAATATGATGCTGTATGCACCAGGTTTGAGATCACAGAGACTGATGTAGTTGAGCAGGTTCACCTCAAAGGTATCATCACAGAAGACAGGGATTCTTGCATTGACATATTTGTCATTGCCTACCTTCTCTTCTCCGAATATCCACAGGTTAATCTCTTTGGTGACATTCTCTCCTTCTCCGGTGTGTGGGAATCCACATGCCTTTCCAGTCAGAAGAATCTCATCCATTGAAGTCCAGCTGCAACCATCAGGACAACATTCAATCGGTTTTGTAATGATATCCGGTTCGAGGATTGCGTCAAAGCATGGTTCCTCGAGAATTATATCTCTGGAAGCAGTTACAGCACAGGCACAATCCAGACAACACCCATTAATTGGCTGGCTGGATGCATAGACAGTATACGTTCCTGGATTAATTGGAGCCTTCTGGGTCTTCCACGTGTATGTCCAGGTTCCGTCACTCTTCACTGGCACAACAATGGTCGTGAACTGGTCAGATTCTTCCTTACAACCAAGCTCAATCATGTCAAGACCTGGCTGGATGATATTTTCAGTCTCATCAGGACGTTTCCATCCAAGGAGATCATTACCACACTTATTCTGGCACTGGCTACCAGTCATGAACAGGTAGACAACATTGCTGTCAGTGTTCGTGCCGGAGAGGGTTATGTCATTACCAAGGTAATATGGCGGCTCTTCCTTTATGTCAAGAGTGACTACTCCCTTGTTCACCTGAACCAGTGAATCACCATCAATGACTTGAGAGATGTCTGGTTCAACACTCTGAACATGAATCCTGTATGGACGGTCAGGTGCTACATCCGGTCCGACTGTGAATTCTACGGTCTTATATCCTGGTGTTGGCTCATTATCACCGTCTGTGGTGACCTGGGCATAATAATATACACCATTCTCATAGACATCACGTGCATTTGGCTTATCATCAGTTGGAACTACTGATCGGATATCTCCAGATTTTTCACAACAATCTGGTGAAAGTTTGGTCGAACCAATCGTGAAGGGGCCTTCTTTGTTATCAAATGCGATGTCTCCGTCTGCTACACCACTCTGATCAGGCCTGATCATCGGTGGACGCTCACATGGTGCACCACTCATCTTGAGAGCACAGCAATCCGTCGGATCATCCTCACCCGGAGCACATTCCATAATGACAACGATGTAATCCTTGCCAGGTTTTCCTCCGATAGTTACGAAGAATGACGAGTTACGGGTTACAGTTCCCGGATTAATGATGACATCAATTGAGTCATCTGCGATGAATGCTGGAATCACCTTGGTAATTGCCTTACCAGTCTGATCACCTGGATAATTATTTCTGATATTGTTCAGATCAACTTCAGCATAGAAATTATACTCACCATTCGGATAGAGACGGCTTTTGTCAGTACCTAATGCACCAGTGTTCCATCCAGAGGTGGTTTTATCATTATCAGGCCAGAACCAGGGATTTGCATCAACTACAAGTTCTCGCAGAGCAATATCAGAGTCTGGAACTCCATTAAGGGTTCCACGGAGGAATTTGTAGGAAACCTGGGTCACATTGGATGACCCGACTGTGTTAATGATTCCTAATTCTTCTGGAGCAAGTCCTTTACCACGCTGAATGATCGCAGAGTAAAGGTTTGATTCAATCCGGAAGTTGACGAAATTTCCTGCAGTTATTTTACCGCCATCTTCATTAATATCCTGGTCTTCATTCTGATTCCAGATACGAAGAGCAATAGATGGATCTTTGACAATAAATCCGAGTTGCTTGGATTTTTCTCCGGACCATATCCACCACCGGCCGGTACGGTTCATAAACTGTGCTGGATCAATGAAGAATTTCTTTGGATTATCAATGACAATTGATCCGACAGGTTCGGTAAGATATGCTTCTGAAGTAGGATCAAACCAGGCAATGGTATCTCCGCTTTTCAGGAACAAGGATACATCAAGTCCTTCCTCACCGATGAAGACATCTCCACCCTGAGGAATGACAGTTAATTTATTCTCGGCTGCACTTGAAAAATGCAGATCCAAATCCAAATTAACACCTGGTTCATACAGAATGGTCTCTTCAGCTTTCACACCATTCAGCCAGAAGGTTACCGGTTCACCTTTCAGTGTCTCGTTTGCTCCTGCCTGGACCATCATCGGTTGAGATGCAGTTCCGTATGTTCCGTTCGACATTGTAACAGCAGAACCACCCCAGAATCCAAGAATATCAGATTCAACTGTGATTCCGGGCTTTGCAGGCGTATCTCCGATATATACCGTTCCTTTCAGAAACATCGGGACCAGCTGCTTAATCTCCACATCCTCTGCTAATGCAGGTGCAATACCTGCAAGAAGGAGAAGGATGAGAAGACAGGCTCCGATTCCTTTCATCACCTTACTCATCTTACTCACCACCGATCAATATCCCGTCAGTATTCATTTCGATGAGATACCCGACTGTTGGATACATGAATTTATCATCATCCACTCCTCTGATAATCGGATACTCCCACCGCTGAGTCAATGGATTGAACATGAGGGTCTTGTTCCAGGCCTCACCCAGAGATGCAAGAGTTACACTGGCAGGAGTCGGCTGCATTGCCATGATACCAATACCATTCCAGCCGGTCTTGAGATCACGGGTAAATATTCCTCCTTTTGTATAATCAGGAGTAATCACAATTGACCCGGGATCTTCTTTCCAGACCCTAAGTGCTTCAAGTGGCTTAACCGGGTAATCATCGGTGACATTTACCCATTCATTTGCAGCATTGTTAAAGACTGCATACGGAACTCCTCCGGTTTGAATTCCATTGAATAACTTACTAACGGTGTTATAGTTATCAGTTACTGCCATCGGGACAGATACATGGTTCCATCCCTGTTCAACAACAAACTGGCTCCCAGTTCCGATGGTAATGTAATTGTCCTTTGTTGTTGAATTTGAACCACCATTGTTCTTCACAGTCAGGGTTACGGTGTAAATACCTGGTATTGTGAATGTAATTGTTGGATTTTCTTCCGAAGAGGTAGCAACAGTCTGTCCTTCCCGAACAAGCTGCCAGTTCCATTCGTCGACAACACCTGTTGATTCATCAGTAAATTCCACCTGAACCGGGTAGAACTCAGATGATAAAGGTTCAGCAGAGAAAGCTGCTACTGGTGCATCATTCATTACCAGATAATCAACTATCTTCGGAACTCCAACTCCTCTACTGTCTCCAACGTTCAGGATAACCTGGTATGTCCCTGCTTTTTGATAAACATGAACCGGACTCTGGAGTGATGATGTGGAATTGTCGCCAAACTCCCATTGCCATGAAGTTGGTGTTCCACCAGTAGACTTGTCAGTGAACTGCACTTGGTCGCCAGCATATGCTGATGCCGGAGCAACAGTGAAATCTGCAATTAATCCTGTTGATATCGGATTTCCTGTAACAGTTATAGATTTAGATGCAATTGAGCTTCCAAACTTGTCGCTTACCGTCAGGGTAACGTTATAGGTTCCTGGGAGGTAGTAGACATGAGCGGGACTCTGCACAGATGATGATGTTCCATCTCCAAACATCCATTCCCAGGATGCCGGGGATCCAAGTGATTCATCTGAGAACTGAACAGTCTCTCCGGTCAGTGGTGATGCTGGATTAAAACTGAAATCTGCAATCGGTCCGGATATCACATTGATGTAACTATCCTTGGTTGCAGTATTACTGACACCTTCTGCATCAGTAACTGTCAGTTCAATGGTATATTTTCCAGTTTTATCAAAGACTTTCTTTGGATTCTGTTCAGTTGAGAACGGTTCCCCATTTGCAGTCCATGCCCAGCTGACACCTTTCATTACAGATTTGTCAGTGAACTGTACCGAAAGTGGTGCATTGCCTTGAGTTTTATCTGCAGTGAAGTCCACATTGCCTTCACAAGCTTTGTCTTTTAACTCAAAGATGACATGAGCATACAAATCATCTATACCTGGCTGGTTGAATCCATCAATCAGGGCTTTTACAGCAACTCCTGCATATAAAGAATCCTTTCCTTCAATCTTGAAGAGCTTGCTGTCATCAGTCGGCATAGTGGTCAAAACAAACCGATCACCAGTGCTTTCTGGTTCTCCAAGCCGGATGTCGAAGTTGTTGTTTGTACCAGGTGCCTGCACTATTACATCATATTTACCTGTTGCAATACTACAGAGATCAATACCGTTGGCCTGAAGAAGTCCCTTATTCAGTTCGAACTTGTACGTTCCATCGCAGTAAATGGGAGTTACCGCCATCAGATAGTTTTTCAGACCAAACTGGCTCTGCCCAAAGAGCCAGACCTGGAGCTGTTTGCATGAATTGCCTCCAGAGCTTCCCTGCACCCAGATCTCCTGAACTCCTCCCAGTTGACCACAGGGGTATCCTGGGCAACAACACCGTGTTGTATCATTCACTGTTGCAGTCAGGTCGGGTTTTACCAGAGTAATATCGATACTGGTTACTGCTGCACACTCCGGACAGTTCAGCAGACTACATACTCCTTCTTCACAGGCAACACCAAAGCAGTCACCAAATCCGCATGAACCTTCACCGGCACTGTCACATTGACAGAATCTGCAGTCCGGATCAACGCTGGCCATCCAGATAGTGTATTTCCCCTCTCCAATTGGAACTGCCCCGGTGTCCCAGTTCGGTTCAACACGCCAATAGTTGGCAACGCCATCTTTTGTATCTAAAACAACAGCCTTGACAGGATCTTTACTATCAAGAGGGCTAAAGAGATTGACTCCACATGGATTAAGACCAGGTCCGGTCAGCCAGATATAAGTCATGTTGCTGTCCGAATTAGTTCCGTCAATCCAGATTTCGTCTCCAAGGAAGAACTCAGTTTTTAATGCTCCACTCGGATCCTTCGTTGCACCAGTAATTGTGCCCAATGGGACAGATATTGTTGCAGTAGACCTCATATTGTAGAGTATATCCTGTGCCTGAATAGTGAAAGTCCCAGGTTTTACTGTGGTATCAATCCAGAAAGGCACAGTCACCGTTCCATCTGGTCCGGTTGTTACTTCAGCATAATACCGGGTTCCTTTTTCAAAGATATCCCAATCTCCCTGTGATGGGAATGCATCTCCAGAGGGGACCGCCTGACGGATGAGCATCCCTTCAGTACAACAGTCAACTACCTTTCGGTTCCCAATGTCATATGATCCGTCAACCGGATCAAGTTTAATTCCCTGATTTGACAGTTCATCCCGGGTCCCATAGATAAACGGAGGTCGGTCACAGATCTTTCCAGTGATCTTTGGCGGACATTCGTCGTAAATGAAGACCTCATAGGTTGAATTTGGCATTCCGGTAATAGTTGCTGTAAACTGAGCGTCACGGCTTTTTCCGGTAGTCGGAGGTGTAACAGATACTGTTACTGATCTTGGTGTAAGTTCAACCTGATGTGAATCCCACGTGTATTTCTTTAGTTCACGGTTTTTGAACATGTTATTGACATTACAAACCGCTGTAACATCGTATGATCCAACCTTGTAGTGGTAATCAGTTTCTTGTCCGGTTCCAGCATCCCGCCAGCCGGTCATCCAGCCTTTTGGATTTGCCGTTTGTGAATTCCAGTTTTTCGGCCATACCCATGCAGGTGCCGGATTAATAGTGGTTGATTCACCAGGTAATGCACCAAGAACCAGATTCTTGGTAGACTCAATCTTGGTAGAACCATCATTCATCGCCAGAGTCATTAATTCAAGAAGGCGCTGTCCATCTGGAGCAGTCAATCCAACATTAACATATCCGAGCGATTCATACGGGGCCTCTCCCCGGTCTACTTTCTCTTTTTGAGCAATCCAATCAGTTCTGTTCGTAATATCTTCAAGGTTGGTACTTGTAGAGAATTTGAACTGGAGTAATGTTCCACGCTGAACTTTTGAATCAGCCTTCATGTCAGCGTTTAAATTCCAGACTTCAAATTCAAGAACAGGCTCTTGAGTTGTGAATGCAAGAACCGGTTCTCCATTTACCATAACCGGTTCCTGAGGACCTACTGCCTGATACCAGAATGTTTCTTCTTTATCGGTTGGTAAAGAGAAATTCACTCTATCCGGTATTCGAATGTGGTCTGTTACATTATGTAATGCATTTAATGAAACTACATACTCGTAGCCATCCATGCATTCGGTAACATCCACATTTTCTTCTCCAAAGAAGATAGTATGACCTTGCTGAATCTTCTTAAAAACAATATTTTCATCAATATTGTTGTACGATTCAGCAGACACTATCGTAACGCATGCTAAAAGGATAATGCATGTCGCCATTAGTAGATATCTGTTCATTTTCTCCCTCATCTGAAAACACCCCACGTTCAGGCAGATCTCATATCATCCCCATATCAAAAATGATACAGGCATGGCACTCACCGATCTGTCCATCACACCCCATGGTAGTTTCTGTGGCGTATTCAACTCCCATACGTAGATAATAAAATTCCTATATAATAATTGTAATATAAATATTTCCATAAGTATCTGAAAATCAACGTTTTTCTCATATTACTCTTTTTATACTGGTAATTATCCGGTTCAGAAACAAAAAAAATAGATTTAGATAGTATTCATATTAGTATCTCTATAAAAATCAGCCGGGATATAAAATTTTTAGAGAATCGCTCGATTTCTAAAGAAAATCGTCAATCTGATTATTTGTGAATCTAATAGAAATACTGAAAAACATATTACTTTTGTACTATGCTAAAATTATTAACGCGGAAAAAGAGTCGGTTTAAATTGCTCCTATTTAGCCCCCATTTTTGAGGTGCCACATTACAGAAAATATAAAGAAAAATTGTTAAAAAATGAGATGTATCAATAATTACCGAATACCAATTACTTTCGAGATAGTATCGGAATATATCTCATTTGATACTGATAACGTTACGTTGTAGGTACCTTCTTTCAGATAGGTATAGACAGGGAATTGCTCTGACGATACTGATCCATCACCAAAGTCCCAACTCCATGAAGTCGGTGATCCAGATGATTGGTCAATAAACGAAACTTTTGTTCCACCTTGGACTTTTGTTTCGAATTTTGCAGTTACCTGACCTACTGGTTCTCCCTCAACAGTGATCTCCTGGGTAGCACTCTCACTGCTGATACCATTTTCATCGCTCACTGTAAGCCGTACTGTGTAGACTCCAGGACGTGGATAGGTATATACCGGGCTTTGTAGAGGAGAAGATGCTCCATCCCCAAACTGCCAGATCCAACTGGTTGGATTACCACTTGAGAGATCTGTGAACTGAATTTCAGATTCTCCGGCTTTAATTCCTGAATCCGGTGTGTAGGTAAACTTTGCAGTTGGTCCCTTTGCTACACGAATATAATCGTTTTTAACTGCTTTTGCTTTTGCATCACCGTTTGTTATGAGTGATACTGTATAACGACCTTCGTTTGTATAGGTGTGAACCGGATTCTGCTCTGTTGAAGTAGTTCCATCACCAAAGTCCCAACTCCATGATGTAGCCTGGTAACTCTTGTCAGTGAACCGAACTGTCAGAGGTTTATTACCATAGGTCCGATCTGCCTCGAAATCAGTACCAACTAGACAGGATTTGTCCTTGATAGTGAATTGAACATGGACATAGTTATCATCTACACTTGGATCATCAAGTCCCCTGATGAGAGCATAGAGGACTTCGGTGCCGAGTTTATAGCCAGGGCCTTCTACCTGAACGAGTTTCCGCCAGTCGTCGTCGTAGAACTTTTGAGAATCAGGATCTGGTATCACACCACGAACTGTTTCATCAACATGAGTAAGAAAATCATTATTTGGATTGCTATTTCCTAAGTTAACTTCAGTATAGTTCTCAACCGGTGCAATGTCAGGATGACCTAAAAGAATCCATTTTTTATTAACTTCCACTGGTCGTGCCCACAGAGTTGGATCAAGATCGTCTTCATAAATTACATCATACTGATGATTATACCCCGAATCCTGGATAATCAGATCATAGACACCAGAATCTATTCTACACAGAGGTTCTCCATATAATCCAAGTATGTCTTTTACAAGATCAAATCTGTACGTGCCATCACAATTTACCGGCACTTTAATGTTCATAAACTTGGTATCACCAATCTTGCCCTTTCCAAAAAGCCAAACATTCAACTCTTTTTCAGGATTACCAGTAGATAACCCACTGACATTAATTGGTTGACCATCGATGGTAATTCCACAGGGGTATCCAGGGCAACAACACCGCTCAATATCTTCGGTAATTGCAGTTAACTCTGGTGCCTTTAATTCAATTGTTGCTACTGCATATACATCACAGTTCGGACAATCTTCAATGGAACAGACCTTTCCATTACAGCCAGGACAAGTTTCCTCATTGAAAGTACATGGATGTCCACCACAATCAAGACAGTTCGGACAGTTTGGGGGCCAGTTACTAATGGCATAGATGGTATAATTACCAGGATTTATTGGAAGATATGCAGTTTCCCAGAACCGTGGCTGACCATTAGCCCCATTATTCGTAAACATCCAGTCAAATCCTTCGATTGGTGGTTGACTAATATCAACAATTTCCGGGCCATCTCCAATCGGTCCATGAGGATATGGAATCGGAATTAAACCTCCTCCACATTCTGGTTGACAGGGACCAACCATATAGAGATAAGTCCTTAAACTGTCAGTATTTGCTCCAGCAATTTTAAGGACATCTCCAAGATATGCCTCTGTGATTGGAGCATTAGCCTTATCGGAAGCTTGTGAGATTTGTATTGATATGTCACCTTTTCTAACAGTCAACTCAGTCTCATCAAAAATATGAACACCATTACACTCAGGGTCACGTTTCTGAACATGGACTGTATAAACTGGATTATTATCTGCTTTCCAAACCGTGTTGTCAACAAGAATGTCTATTGTAGCTCTTCCGAGACAATCTGTTGTTATACTTGCATAATAGAGAACACCATCATGGAATACCTTGGGTACTACATCACGGAATGTCAAATCATCACAGCAGGCTGGATAAACAATTTCACTTCCTATGGGATATGGACCACCTTCAGGATCGAATAATAACGCAGTATTCAGTGGATCCTTTTCAAACCATGGTGGACGATCACAAATCTCACCAGTCATCTTGAGTGGACATTCCATAAGAGCAATGATGTACTCCGTTTTCGGTTTTCCAACAACAGTTGCAGTTGCAGATTCTGTTCGAAGGATTGAACCAGGATTTACCGTAACAGTCACTATTTCTGGAATCAATTCTAAATTTGTGGATTTAGACTGAACTCCCCCGATTGTAAAATAATTGTCGATTATATTATTTGCCCAACAAATCGAATAAACAGAATACGCACCGGTAGGAGTATAGATTAGACCAGTTTGAGGATCGATAGCATCAGTATCCCATCTGTTCCATTGATGGGTATTGGTTAGAATATCAATATCCTTGATACCAATTGCCGGGTAATTTGGATTACAATCCGGACAATTACATCCTCCTGCATCCGGTCCTAATAAATAATCGTAATTTTTCCCATTTACACCAGTGACGTTAATGTCAAAAATATGGGCATTGGCACCACCTGGCAGATTCCGAGCAGGATTTGCATTACGCTGCTGAATCTTATATAAATTGGTCTTTATGTTAAAGTCCAGATTTGTACCGAGGAATATCTGACCACTCCGGTTGACATCAGGGCACACATCATCAGCTACAACCAATTCAAGATGGGGTAGTTCAACGTAGAATGCTACAACATATTTGCCATTGAACGAAATAGGTTGACCATCTGCTCTATCACAAAGGTAAAACGCTCCTTCAGTATACCTCCCATTCATGATATACTCTATAGGATTAATATAATAATCCAACTCACTCCCAGGAGCAATTTCAATATACTTATCTGCAGACGTTCCGGGTTGAGCTAATACATCATCTCCCCACCATCCTAAGTATGTTACTTTCTGACCTGTGTTTGGATCTATCAGCGCATCTAAAATATCTAGATGCTCTTCACCAACAAATACGGATTTCCCTTGTTCGACATAGGGAACCCAAATATTCTCTCCAGCTGCTGACACCGGACTTGCGAGCACCAGAATGATGCCAAGCAGGGTCAAAAGCCAGACCATACCTTTTCGTTCAGATTTTTTGTTATTTGTTTTCATGTCTCACCACTCCATCCCAACGGATCTGCCCTAATGGCTGGTTTCCTAAAAAATCCGGACTTATAGCGACCGGAGTTTAAATCCCCCTGATAACCATTGAACCTGTTTTACCCATCTCAAACAGAACTGTTAACGTTTTGAGCCCCCGTTTCGTGATAATATACATCATATATATTATTACCAATATAAATATTTCTATTATTATTCAAAAATAATTTTCTTGCATAAAAAATCTAATTGAAAATCAGGAAAATATCATCTCACTTTTCTATGGATAACTAGTAATAAGGACAAAAGTAATCGTAGCAAGAAAAAAGTGTTTCTGGGCAAGCAGGAAATTAAACCTACAATACCCATTGATGTTGACAGACCTGCTCAAGCCTGAACAACGTTGAAGAGAGCGGTTTCGACTACATCAGAGGTTACACCGCTAACTCGGACAATATACTCATCCAACTTAAAGGTGCTTGCATCGACAGTAAAGCTCCACTTGTTGATTCCGTCAGTGCCTTCCTGGACCTTGACGGTTCCGGTTGCACCGCTGAATTCACCACTTTGTGATTTATCGGTCGGTTTGAATGATGAGGAGATTACCTCAACAAGCAGGTCGTTGTCATCATACATGAGGTTGGTTGTTCCGGTGATATCAAACTTAGAGCCAACAAACTGGTCACCAATTGGGTTGATCGTAATTTTTGGATCTTCTAAAAGAAACTGGAGTTCGGTACAGGTATCATCAACTGTTGGAGAGGTAATTGCCTGGATCAATGCATCAGCAGCGACAGTCCCCTGGAGTGCACCAGCTCCTCCTACCTTGAAAATCTGTGAATCACGTATCGGGTAGGAGCTTAAAACATACTGTGGGTCGAGTGGGTTGTCCGGGTAGACATCAAACTCATTGTTAGACATCGGGTGCTGGACTACGATGTACTGCTCCCCTGCATAAAGGGAAGAAGTTACTGTACCTTTAATCTCATATTCGAATGATATGTCATCGTTCACAGATTCAGTTGCGTAGAGAACTTTGTTCTTTCCAAGAATCCAGATTGCGACTCCCTTAGATGGGTCACCCTCTGCAGTACCACGGATGTATATCTTGTCACCCTTTGCAACAATACTGTCAGATACCCTTGCCTGGATATATGGATTTTCGGCAGGTGTTGGTGTTACTGTCGGTGTTGCTGTCGGTGTTGCTGTCGGTGTTGCTGTCGGTGTTGCTGTCGGTGTTGCTGTCGG
>JABNAD010000149.1_pt1 | contig 59883 bp, 66 predicted proteins | sample 7240381 | NCBI WGS metagenome assembly JABNAD01 (sample SAMN11332834, study PRJNA596920) | anaerobic digester metagenome | biome: digested sludge; isolation source: digested sewage sludge-derived enrichment culture grown on H2/CO2 | place: Germany: Goettingen
GCTCAATCACTGTCCCGTCCGGGTCGTCGATCAGCAGCATCACATGAGGCAGTTCAACGGGCGCGTCCTGCCGGACTTTGACCCGGGGCGGGATGCGGGAGAGGACGGTTCCCTCCGTGGCGCGGACCAGCGCGCCGGAGCCGGGCGTATAGTCATATTGGTCCAGATCAATCATACCGACCAGACCGTGGCGCACTTTCCCGTCGGACTGGGTGCGCTCCATGTAAATCAAAGACGCGGGCAGCGTTTTGAACACGCCGCTGTCCACATACCGCTTCATGGCCCCATTGATGTCAGCGATGTGCTGTTCCACATCCGGGTCGTTCAGCTTTGCCTCGGGCAGGATCAGACGGAGAGTCGAGGGGGCATCGCCCACGTTTTTTTCCACCGCTTCCCAGTATTCCGGCTGGGAGGTGAACTGATCGCAGGCCACTACGGCCCACTTGCTCATGTCTGCGTTTTCAGGAAGCAGGATATCCGCAGGATAGAAACCCAGCTGCTTGAATTTCTTGTTCATATGTGGTCTCCTTTTCCAATTTTCCAATTTTTGCGAGCGCACGCGCGCCGTCCAGTCTATTTTTCAGTATACTATACTCCCTCGCCGGATTCAACGGGCGGGAGAAATTTTTCTGCAATTGAGTATGATTCGGCAGTTTTGGGGGCATACTGTTCCCAAATCCCAAGCAATACGTTTTAGGAGGTCTTTTTATGGTCATCGACAAGATCGCACTGGTCCTCGCCATCATCGGCGCACTGAACTGGGGCGGCATCGGCCTGTTTGGTTTCGACACGGTCGCTTTCCTCTGCGGCGGACAGATGGCGGTCCTCTCCCGTATCATCTATGCGCTGGTGGGGTTGGCCGGTCTGTGGTGCATTACCCTGCTGTTCCAAAACGGCGAGGAGCGCCACGCTCATCATACAGCCTGATTTCCACCATGCGCCGGGTCCGAAGGGTACAGACATCGTCTGACTCTTCGGACCCCAAATTTTTTGTGCGTATTCCAAAAGGTTTTCCCCTCTTGAGTATCTGCAAAGCCAACTTAACAGGATACAGCGGGACGATCCAGATATTCCGCCCCGGTCATGATCTGCGCGAAACTCCCGCTCAGAGATGCAAAGTAGATCGCCTGCACCGTGTCCGCCGGGATTGTTCGATTTTTCCACTCCAAATCTTTAGCGGCACAGGCGTCGGAGATTAGCGTCACGGAAAAGCCAAAGTCCCGCGCCGCTCGCACGGTGGTGTCCACGCACATCTGCGTCATCATGCCGCACACCACCAACTCCGTAACGAAGTTTTTTCGAAGCTCCGCCAGCAGATCCGTCCCAAAAAAGCTGTTGGGTGTGTGTTTGATGATGACCTGCTCACCCGCCAGCGGGTTTAACCTTGGATGGATCTTTACGCCGTCCGTCTCCGGGAGAAAAAAGGCTGCCCCGCTGCCGGAAACATGCTGCACATGAAAAACAGGGCGGTTTTCTTCCCGAAAGCGCCGGAGCATCCGCTCCGTAGTCTCCAACGCGGGAAACGGGTCCCACAGTTCAAATTTTCCCTCGGGAAAATAGTCGTTCTGGATGTCGATTATCAAAAGTGCCGTGCTCATCGCTTCAAATCCTTTCCTGCGGGCGCTTGCAGCCCCATGGGGCATTTGCCGCGCCGCCTGTCGATGAAGCAAGCATAGCGGACTTTTCGCGGGATGTAAATTACTTACTTTTTTGTGGGGTCGCCGTCGGTGCAGACGGTGGGTTCCCCCGAAGCGTCCGCTCCGTTCTGTTCCGTCAAATAGTCTGTCCCAATTTCCTGCATGATCGCCACCGCCGACAGCATTTTCTTTCCACGCTCTGTGAGGAAATATTCCACCCGCAGCGGAAACCCGGATGCGGAAACCTTGTCCACCAAGCCGAACCGCCGAAGTTCCCCCAGCTGCTCCAGCAGCATCTTCTGGCTGATTCCGGCAATAGCCCGCTCCAGTTCGGAAAAGGAACATCTTCCGTTCCGCAGCTGAAAAATCAGAATTGTCTTCCACTTTCCCCGGACAATGTCGTGGACCAGTTCCAGTGGGCAGGTGTAGTTTTTTCGCAGTTTCATCTTTTTCTCTCCCCATTTTATCAAATGATACCGCGCTGCCGGAAAAGTTGCAAGAGCATCTGCGCCGTTCCAATTCGATGCAGCGTTACCACGTTTTTAATGAATTTTATAAAATATTCAGAAATTCCCCTTGTCATGGAAAGGAAAACGTTTATAATAAAAGAGGAATGTATTTTTTTGAGATTCGCTTCCAAGACATAAGGAGGTTTTTTTATGAGAAAAACAAAGATCGTCTGCACGCTTGGCCCCGCCACCGACAGCGAGGAGACGCTGCGCGCCATGCTGGAATCCGGTCTGAATGTGGCGCGGTTCAACTTTTCCCACGGCAGCCATGCCGAGCATAAAAAACGGCTGGACCTGCTGAAAAAGCTGCGCCGGGAAATGGGACTGCCCGTGGCCGCTCTGCTGGATACCAAGGGTCCGGAAATCCGCCTGCGGGACTTTAAGGACGGCGTTGTACAGCTGAAAGAGGGACAGGAGTTCACCCTCACCACCCGGGATGTTTTGGGCGACGAGCATATCTGCGGCATCACCTATCGGGATCTACCCGGCGACGTGGAGGTTGGCAGCGCCATCCTGTTGGACGACGGGCTGATCCGCCTCACCGTGCTGGAAATCAAGGACGGGGACATTCGCTGCCGGGTGGAGAACAACGGCCCCATCAAAAACCATAAGGGTGTTAACGTCCCCGGCGTTCGGCTGTCTATGCCCTATCTGAGCCAGCAGGACAAGGAGGACATCCTCTTTGGCGCGGAGCAGGATTTCGACTTCATTGCCGCCAGCTTTGCCCGCAGCGCCGCTGACATTATGGACATTCGCCGGGTTCTCAACAGCGTCCATTCCTCCATTCGCATCATTGCAAAAATTGAAAATCAGGAGGGCGTGAACAACCTCTCCGAAATTCTCTCCGTATCGGACGGGATTATGGTAGCTCGGGGCGACATGGGCGTGGAGATCGACTTCACGGAAATTCCCATCATTCAAAAGGACATTATCGCCCAGTGTGTTGCCGCAGGCAAGCCCGCCATCACCGCCACGCAGATGCTGGACTCCATGATCGAAAATCCCCGTCCCACCCGTGCGGAAATCACCGACGTGGCCAACGCGATTTACGACGGTACCTCCGCCATCATGCTCTCCGGCGAAACTGCCGCGGGCAAGTACCCGGTGGAGGCCGTGCAGACGATGGATGCCATCGCCCTGCGGACGGAGTCAGACATCAACTATGCCAAACGGATGAAAAACGCCGCCGGAAACCGGCACTTGTCCATCGCCGCCGCCACGGCTCACGCCGCCTGTACCACTGCCGCCGACGTGGGAGCCGACGCGATCATCACCGTCAGCCAGCGGGGCACCACCGCCCGCCTTGTCAGCCGCTTCCGCCCCGCCAATCAGGTGATCGCCTGTCTGCTGAATGAGCATGTCCAGCGCCAGATGGCTCTGAGCTGGGGCGTCACGCCGATTTTGATGCCCATTGCCAGCAACACCGACGAGCTGGTGGAATTTGCTGTGGACTCCGCAACGAGTGCGGGGCTTGTCAAGCAGGGCGATCTGGTGGTAGTCACCGCAGGCGTTCCTGTGGGCGTTCCCGGCACCACCAATATGATTCGGGTTCATTTGGTAGGCGGATCCCTGTTCACCGCTGTGGGCATTGGCGGGGGGAAAGCCTCCGGCCCCCTGTGCATCTGCCACACGCCGGAGGAGGTAACTGAGAAGTCCCGCCCCGGCTGTGTACTGGTGGTTCCATACACCACCAACGACATGCTCCCTGCCATGCGTTCCTGCGCCGCTGTCATCAGTGAGGAATCCGGCCCCAACAGCCACGCCGCCACCGTGGGTTTGACTTTGGATAAGCCTGTGATTGTGGGCGCCAACGGCGCCACCCATCTTTTGACGGACGGGATGCTGGTCAGCGTGGACTGCGCCCACGGCACTGTCCAGCGTCTGCCTCAGTAAAAACCGCGGCTTTACAGGCCGAACGAAACGAAAGAACGCGCCCCGGAAGGATGATTCCGGGGCGCGTTTTCTATGGAATTCAGTGTTTGTCGGCAGGTTCGCTTTCCTCCGGACGCTCAGTCTGTGCTTCCGATGCCTCTTTCGTTTTGGAAGTCTCCGCCGCGTTCGCGGCAGAGTCGGACTCCGTCAGAACGGTTTCCGACGCAGGTTCCAACGTCTCCGCCAGCACGCCGGTTTGCCCTGTAACGTCCGCTTCTCCGTTCGCCGCGGTGGCCGCCGCCACCTGTTTAACCCAGAGGTCGCTGCCGTCCCGCTTTTTGATCTTGATATTATAAACCAGCGCAATCACCGCGCCGATCACCAGAACAACGCTCAGGGCCTGAGACACCCGGATGGGCTGGCCAAACAGCGTCCAGTCAAAGAGATACAAGCTGTCCGTCCGCAGACCCTCTACCCAGCTGCGGCCAAGGCCGTACCACAGGAAATAAAAGCAGGTGTTCTCTCCGTCAAACCGGCGGGCCCGGCTGACGATGAACAGTGCCAGCAGCAGTCCCACCAGATTCCAAAGGCTCTCATAAAAGAACGTGGGGTGAACCTCGATGGTCTGGGTCTGGCTGACCCACAGCTGCATCCGCCAAGGAAGCGTGCAGTCCGTGCCGAAAGCCTCCCGGTTCATAAAGTTGCCCCACCGGCCAATGCACTGACCGAGGAACAGCCCCATGACACAAAGATCCGTCATGGCAAAGAACTTCAGCTTTTTGCGTTTGCAGAAAAGGTACGCCACCAGAAGGCCCACAATCACCGTTCCGTACATGGCGATGCCGCCGTCCCAGACGGCGATCATCCGTCCCCAGTCCAAACTCCCGTCCGCATTGCGGTACAGATCCAGATAAAAAATTACATAGTAGATGCGCGATCCGATGATGCAGCAGGGCGTGGCCCAGAGGATCATATCAATCACGTTGTCCTCTGTCAAACCAAACCGCTTCGCCTGCTTCATGCAAAGGTACAGTCCCGCCAAAAGGCCCAGAGCCAGAATAATCCCGTACCAGTAAACTCCATGGCCGATGTGAAGGGCGATAGGGTCCGGATCAATGGTGAACCCGCCAAAAAGCCCCGGAAACCCGATGGGCATATCGCTGAGTGCTTTCAAATCAGAAACTTCCTTTCACCGCGCCTTACTTAGGCAGAATGGTGGACATGGCCGCGTGTTCCTCGGTCAGCTCGTCCCGAATGAAGGCAAGGACATCCTCCTCGCCAATGCCGTCAAATACCTGTGGGAAACGCAGGGCATCGTATCCCGCGAAATGTCCCTCCGTCAGCGAAACAGCGATGTTTTCAAAGGAGTTTAGACCCCGCAGCATCGCGCCGAAGGCCGCCTTACGCACACGCTCATAAAAATCCCGATCCAAGCCATCCGCAGCGAGACGGCGGGCCTCCTTTTTGACTTCTTCCGCAACCGCTTTCACATCCCGGCTGTCGCCTCCGGCGTAAAGATACGCCGTTTCCGGCATCATCTCAAAGGCTCCGCCGAAGCTGGTGTTAATGAGTCCCTGTCCATAAAGCCGCAGATACAGCGGGCTGGACTCCCCCAGCAGCAGATCGCAGGCCATGTTGCCGATGAGGCTCCGGCGCAGGTAGTCCTCCCCCGCCGCTGCGGGTGCGCACTTAAAGCCCAGCAGAAACTGTGGCATGGAAACCTCCATTTTCCGCTCCGTCGCCTTATCCGCCACGCCCTCCGGCTCCGCGCCGTGATCCCGGAGAATATTAGGCCCGCAGTCCTTGGGTAAAATAGACCGGGCGACATCGACCACGCGAACCGGGTCCACGTTGCCCACCACCGTCAAAATCATGTTGCCGGGGGTGTAAAACGCCTTGTGGCAGTCGTACAGCGTTTTGGCTGTGATCTCCTTAATGCTCTCCACACTGCCGGCGATATGGTTTTTCGCTGTGCTTTTCTGATAGAGCGCGCCCATCATCCGGGCATAGACCTGCCAGTCCGGGTCATCCTCAATCATCCGGATTTCCTGAGCGATAATCCCCTGCTCCTTGGCAACGCTCTCATCTGTGAAATAAGGGACGGAGACGAAGGAAAGCAGAATTTTCAAATTCTCCTCAAACTTCTCCGTGGAGTCGAAATAGTACCCCGTCATGGCGTTGGAGGTGAAGGCGTTTGGCTCCGCGCCGTTTTTCGCCAGTTCCTGAAGGGCGTTGCCCTCCTTGGTATCGAACATTTTGTGTTCCAGATAGTGGGCAATGCCCGCCGGGGTGTCCATCCAGTTCCCGTCCAAGCAGAAGCGGGTGTCCATCCCGCCGTATCGGGTGGCGAAAAAGGCATAGCTCTTGGCAAATCCCGGTTTGGATACCACGTTAACGGGCAGACCGTTGGGCAGAGTCTCACGGTAGACCGTCTCGCCAATGCGCTCATAGAATTCCTTTTTCATTGTTCCGCCCCCTCTCCCTTGAGAAAATAGACGGTGTCCAGAGACACAGTCTTCATGGCTTCATAAATCCGCTCCGGGGAAACGGTGCGCACACCCTCCGCCAGCGCCTCCGGCGTGTCGTTCCGACCCGTGGCTGTCTGCCCCAGCCAGAAGTTTTCCAGCTTGCTCTGAGAGTCCCCAATGGTGGCATAGGCATTGCAAAGGGTACTCCGCGCACCCTCCAGTTCCCAGTCCTCCAGCTTGCCGTCCTGAACAGCCTTCAGTTGATGCTGAATCTCATCGTAGGCCTTTTGGAAATTCTGGAATTCGATGCCGGAGGATACCGTGATGATTCCCTTTTGCCGATGGAACAGGGACGAGGCGTAATAGCACAGGGACAGCTTTTCCCGCACGTTCATAAACAGCTTCGCATTGCTGCTGCCGCCAAAGAGGGTGTTTCCCATCATCAATGCGGAGAAATCGTCACTGCCGCAGGTGAAGCCCATCCCCAGCTTGCCTTGGGTCACATCCATTAAGTCCGTGACGCGCTTGACCTCTTTTCGCGCCGTGTGGCATTGGGACTGGGGAATTGCTTGCACCGCCTTGCGCGGCAGGTTGGAAAGTGCCGCCATAAGCGCGGCTTCCACCCGCTCCGCGCTTGCGCTGCCGCAGTAAAACAGCTCCAGCGGCGCAGAGGAGAGGAGGCGTGTATACGTCTCATACACCTGCTCTCCCGTCAGAGCCTGCGCCGACTTCTCGTCGCCAAACCGGCTCACGCCGTAAGGCTCACCGGCACACATCTCCTGCAAAAGCCGCAGATCGGCATAATCCCGTTTGTCGTTGAGAATGCTGCGGATGGCGTCCACCAGATTTGTCCGCTCGCTGTCCACGTATTCCGGCAAAAACCGGCCGTCTTTGGTCACCGGGTTGCCGATCACCTGCCCCAGCAGCTCCGCCACCGGCTCCAGCAGCTTTTCGCCGCCGGGTGTGAATGCGTCGTCGATAAAGCTGGCCACAAAGCCCACGCACTGGCACTCGCCCTTTTTCCGGACGGTATAGTCAATCTCCGCGCCGTACAACTCATCCAGCCGGGTGCTGAGTGCTCCCATATCGGGATAACGCATGGTGCCCCGACGCAGCACTGCAGGCAGCAGTGCCTGCGCCGCAGCCGTTTCCGCCGCGATGGGGGTCATAAACTGGGCGGAGAGCAAGCTGGTTTTAAATTTCCGGGCCGGCAGGCGGGTGAGGTAAACGCCCTCCGCCAACTTTGTTCTGGTTTTTTCCAATTTCAGGCTCCTTCCTGTCGATTCAAATACAGTAGGCTATTATACTGTATTTTCCCCGTAAATTCAAACCCTATTTTGTGTCTATTTATAGAAATAGGAGTTGACCTTTTTATTTCTGTCGTATAAACTGAAACAAATTGAAGAACGGTCAGAGGGGGACATATGGAAAGTTTAGAGAATCTGGAGATTGGCAGCCGCCTGCGGCGGCGGCGCAAAGAAAAGGGCCTGAGCATTGCGACTCTTGCCGAGCGCTCCGGAGTCAGCACCGGCCTTATCAGCCAGATTGAGCGGGACATGGTTTCCCCCACCGTGGTGAGCATCTTCCGCATTGCGCAGGCTCTGGACACAAACATCAGCTATTTCTTTTCCGCTCCCGAGGAACCGTCTTACACACTGCTGCATGAAGGGGAGCGGCGGCACATCCTGCTGGCCGGCGGCGCCCGGGATTATGAGCTTTTGACCTCCAGCCGCCCGGAGCGCGCGCTGGACATGGTGCGGGTAACGCTGCGGGGCGGTGCTTCCTTTGATCGGGAGTGCGTCTGCCACGCGGGCGAAGAATGCGGATACGTTCTCTCCGGCATCCTCACCGTCCTGCTGGACGGGCAGGAACTGGAGCTTTTCCCCGGCGACAGCATCTATTATCCCAGCACAAGTCCCCACGTCTATCTCAACACGCATCAGGAGGACTGCATTTCTATTTGGTCCATGACGCCGAAGTTCTTCTAAGCTGTTTGCTATCCCATTCCCTTTTCTCTGATTTCCGCTGCTTTCAAAACTGCGGGCGGAGCGGCTGTCGCCGCTCCGCCCGCTTTTTCTTTTTTATGCCATGCACGTTTGTACGATTCTTTGGAAGTTTCCCCGTGCCAGCTTCTCCAATTCCTCTTTGTTCAAGCCAAGCTTCTCCAAGCGGGTAAAGAGATTGGGAATCTTGGAGCAATCCTCCAGCCCGATGGTGCTGGGACTGCCAGTGGAAGTCATGCTGCCCATGGTTTCCTGGCTGTCGATGAACTCGAAAAAGTCAAAGCCGCAGCCCACATGGTCAATCCCCATTACGTCGATCATATGGGCGGCGTGCCGCACCAGCGTCTCCGCCGTCTGCTTGGCGGGATCGGCGTCAATAAAAAGATTGAATGCGTTCAGCCCCACCACACCGCCGGCGTCCCGGATCGCCCGCAGCTGCTCGTCCGTCAGGTTGCGGGGTACGTCGCACAGGGCCTTGCAGTTGGAGTGGGAAGCGATAAAAGGCTTGGTGGCCAGTTTTACCACATCCCAGAAACCCGCCTCGTTCAGATGGGACACGTCCAGCAGCATTCCCTTCTCCTGCACCTTACGGGCAGCCTTTTTTCCCACCTCTGTCAAACCGTAATCCTTGCCGGACAGTGCGCCCGCGCCCAGATCGTTGGCCTCGTTCCATGTTAAAATCGCGTGGCGGGCGCCAAAGTCGTAGTATTCGTCGATCTTGGACAGGTCGGAACCGATATAGGCCATACCCTCCACCCCGATAAACACGTAAAAAATGCCGTCGCGTATGGCCTGCATCATCTCTTCGTAGTTGTGGACGATGCGAAAATCCTTCGTCTCCGCAATTTCAGCCTTGGCGCAGTCCATGATTTGCCTCGTGCGCGCCGCATAGTCGGCGTCATAGGGCGGATCGACCCAGATGACAAAAATACTGCCCTCCACGCCGCCTTTGCGCAGCCGCGCCAGATGGTGGTCGCGGAAGACGTTTGTTTCTCCTTTCAGGCGACGGGTCGTTACATCGGTCCAGATATCAGAATGTGCATCAAAATACATGATAACCCCTCTTTTGCGGCTCCGGCGTACCTCATAGGAGGCACGCCGGAGTGTTTCTTTGTCTGTACTTTTTCTTTATGCGCCCAGCGCGATTCCCACAATGGTACCGGCATAGTTGCCGATCACATAGCCCAAGGTACCGATCAGCATTGCAGGACCCACAAGTTTTGCCCAGCCCTGAGAAATTGCCATGCCGGCGGCGGTGGTCGGGCCGCCGATGTTGGCATTGGAGGCGATGATGGCATCCTCCAGATTAAAGCGGAACAGTTTGGCCGCGCCGAAGCAGAACAGCATGTTGACAAGGACCATGATGGCCGTCAGCACCAGCAGCAGCGGGGACTTTGTAATGACCGTGTAGATGTTCGCGGGCACACCGATGACGAACAGGAACAGGTAGATAAGATAGGTACCGATCTCCTGAGAGCCATGGAGCATGGCGACCTTTTTATCCATAAAGGTGGCAACGATCACAGAGAAGGTGGTAATCCAGACGTACTGACTGCCGAAGAACTTGCCGATAAAATCCATAAACTTGCCCGGATCCGCAGGCACCATACCGGCAATGCCGCCGGCAACCAGCTTGGACAGCCAGACGATGGCGATGCAATAGGCAAAGTTGAACGCAATGTCCTTCAGGGAAATGTCCTTGCGGCTCCAGAAAGCGGCGGCCTGCGTCTGCGCCGCGTCGCGGCTGGAGGTTCCGGACTCCACCTCATCGATTAGGGGATGCCGCCAGTGACTGCGGAAGAATCTCATGCCCGCAAAAGCAATCAGGACAAAGAAGTAGGCGGCCATCAACAGGTTATCGGCCACGGTGGCTGCGGCCGTCAAATCCTTACCGGCGGCATACTGCGAGGCCATAGCGGCAAAGTTCACGCCGCCGCCAATGTAAGAACCGGTCATCATCGCGGCCACCTTGGCAAGTCCCTCCGCGTCTCCGAAAGCGCCGCGCAGCAAGAAGTAGGCAAGGAACGCGCCCGCGATCGTGCCCACGGCGCCGATCAGGAAGATGGTCAGCATCCGGCCGGTTTCCTTCCAGATCTTCTTGACATTGCACTGCAGCAGAAGCAGAGGAATGCCCATGGGAACCACAACTCCCCAGACGATATCGTCATAGAGGGGACAGCTGGTGGGAATGATGCTGAGGTTTGCCAAAACCATTGCGATAATCAGCGCGATGATGGCACCGGAGATCTTGGACGCCCAGTTGTACTTTTGCTCCAGCCAGATCGACAGTGCCACACCGGCACACAGGATCACCATAAGCGACCACATGTCGTCCGCCGCGACCAGGCTCTCCCTGCCCAGCCAATTCATGAAGAATGAATTTAACATAATGCTCCTCCCACTTTCTCATAATTTATACCGAAGGCATCGGTATTTCGGATGGTTGCAGTATAGCTGTTCGCACAAACTTTTGCAATAGGTTCGCTTTAATTTCGTCACTATACTGAATTTTTCGACAGTATTTTGATCGAATACTACAATTTGGATAATCCACTATGAAAAAACCTCATATCTCAAACTCTGTTTTTAAACAAATTGACCATCGTTCCGCCAAAGATTCCGGGAGTAAAATCTTTTTCCGGATTCTATGATTTCCCGCTCTTTTTCCCTTGACTTTTCGGCGGAATTCCTGTAAACTAGAATTCGTTGTAAAGCAGTATGACTTTACAAGTATTCGGTAAGGGGTGTTTGCTATGAAAAATCAGACCTACCGCATGACCATGCTCTACGATTTTTATGGAGAACTTCTTACTGACCGTCAGAAAGAGTTCTTTGACTACTACTACAATGACGACCTGTCCCTGTCGGAGATCGCGGAGAACGCGGGAATTTCCCGTCAGGGCGTCCGAGATGTGATCGTTCGGGCGGAAGGCATCATGCAGGAGATGGAGGACAAAACCGGCCTCATCCGTCGGTTTGAGTTGATGCGCACTCATGTGAACAGCATCGTTTCCGCAGTTGAAGAGATTAAATCGTTGAATGACCGCCAGTATGAGGACAAGCGTCTCATGGAGTTGGCGGATACCATCGCGGCGGAAGCCGCCGCGCTCAGGGAGTAACCGATGGCATTTGAAGGACTCACAGAAAAACTGAACGCCGCTTTTAAAAAGCTGCGGGGCAAGGGCCGCTTGTCGGAAAACGACGTGAAGGAGGCCATGCGGGAAGTCCGTCTGGCGCTGCTGGAAGCGGATGTGGGATACAAGGTCGTCAAAGACTTTGTGGCCAAGGTCACGGAGCGGTCCGTCGGCAGCGACGTGCTGGACAGTCTGACCCCCGCGCAGCAGGTCATCAAGATCGTCAACGAGGAGTTGACGAATCTGATGGGCGGAACGGATTCCAAGCTGATTATGGCCAACAACGGCCCTACCGTGGTGATGTTGGTGGGCTTGCAGGGCGCGGGTAAAACCACCAACGGCGCAAAGCTGGCAGGGTATCTGCGCAAGCAGTATGGCAAGCGTCCGCTGCTGGCGGCCTGCGACGTGTATCGTCCCGCCGCTGTTGAGCAGTTGAAGGTCGTTGGCAAACAGCTGGATCTTCCCGTTTATGACGAAGGGCAGGGCGACCCGGTAAAAATTGCGGAGAACGCCGTGAAACACGCCCGGGACCACGGCAACGATCTGGTGCTGTTGGATACCGCCGGACGGCTCCATGTGGATGAGGCTTTGATGGACGAGCTGCGGCGCATGAAGGCCGCCGTCCGTCCCAACGACATTCTGCTGGTAGTAGACGCCATGACCGGTCAGGACGCGGTGAACGCCGCCTCCGCCTTTAACGAGGCGCTGGGGATCGACGGTGTGATGCTCACCAAGCTGGACGGTGACGCCAGAGGCGGCGCAGCCCTCTCTATCCGAGCCGTCACCGGAAAGCCCATCAAATTTGCGGGCACCGGCGAAAAGCTGGACATGATCGAGCCGTTCCATCCGGACCGTATGGCTTCTCGTATTCTGGGCATGGGTGACATGCTGACGCTGATTGAAAAGGCCCAGTCCAATTACGACGAAAAGCAAGCGGCAAAACTGGAGGAAAAGCTGCGGAAAAACCGCTTCACGCTGGAGGATTATTACGATCAGCTCCAGCAGCTGCGCGGCATGGGCGATCTGAGCCAGATTGCCGGGATGCTTCCGGGCATGGGCGACAAGCTGAAAGACGCTACTATCGACGAAAAGGCGTTGTCCCACACGGAGGCCATTATCCTCTCCATGACGCCCGCAGAGCGGGAAGACCCCAGCGTTCTAAACGCCAGCCGCAAGCGGCGGATCGCCGCAGGCAGCGGATGCGCGGTGATGGAGATCAATCGGCTTTTAAAGCAGTTTGATATGATGCAGCAGCTGACAAAGCAGGTCACCCGGGGCCGCTTCACCGGTTTCGGAGGCATGGGTCACGGCCTTGGCAAGAAAAAGCGAAAGAAAAAGTAACTCCCCCTTAACAGTATATAAGTGCAAGCGCATTTATAGATAAAAAACAAACATTATTTTTTGGAGGTACACATTTATGGTTAAGATCAGACTGCGCCGCTTGGGCGCCAAGAAGGCTCCCTTCTATCGTCTTGTTGTGGCTGATTCCCGCGCTCCCCGCGACGGCCGCTTCATCGAGGAGATCGGCACTTATAATCCCTGCGTCTCCCCCGCCGAAATCAAGATCGACACCGAGCGCGCCCAGGCATGGATTAAGTCCGGCGCTCAGCCCACCGACACGGTGCGCTCTCTCCTGAAAAAAGTGGAAGTCCTCTAAGCCGGAGGGCACGTCATGAAGGACTTGCTGCTCTATATCGCCAGAAACCTCGTGGACGATCCTGACGCCGTCTCCGTCACGGAAATCCCCGGCGAACAGGAACTGACGTTGGAGCTGCGCGTCGCCCCCGACGACATGGGCAAGGTCATTGGCCGTCAGGGTCGCATTGCAAAGGAGATTCGCACAGTTGTGCGCTCCTATGCCCAGCGTACCGGCGTCAAGGTTTCCGTTGATATCGTGGACTGACGAAAAGGAGGATGCGAAAGCATCCTCCTTTTTCTTGCACTGAAAAGCCGAACCTCCCAGGTTCGCTCAGCCGTCCGCGTCCTGTGTGCGCTCTTGAAAAAGCTGGTACGGTTCAATGCGAAGAATCGCGCATAGACGAAACAGGATATCCAGAGATGGAACCTTTTGAACACCCTCCGCTTCAATATGACTAATATGGGCGCGGGAGATATTGGCTTTCAGCGCCAGCCCCTCCTGCGTCAAATGCCGCTTTTTCCGATAGTATGCAAGGTTATCTCCCAGCAATTTATAATAGTGCGCATAGTCCTCCATCCCAATCTCCTCCCTTTTCTCAATGCTAACTGAAAAGCAGCGATAATTTGCTTGCTTTTAGTTAGCAGTTATTGTAGTATTAGAAAAAAGGTCTTGAGATAAAAGACAGGAGGGCTTTCAATATGAATCGAAAAATCTATCGCAAGCTAGCAAAAAAGCATGGAGTAACGGTTGCGGTGGTAAGGCAGGATATGCAAGCAGCTCTGAACGCCGCTTATCAGAGTCCAAGCCATACACAAGCGCAAGAAGCTGTTTTGCGCGGCAGTGACGTTCCCACCCCGGAGGAATTTATTCGTCATGCCGTCCATGAAATTTACCGGCGAGCAGATGAGGGTTCGCGATATCCCCTTGTCCATTAGCCGAAAATAGTCTATACTATTGTGTAAATGAGCGCATCCCGCTCAAGACCAATCGCGTCAAAAGGAGACCTTTTATGAAACTGGACTTTATTCAAGTGGGCCGCATTGTCAATGCGCACGGCATCCGCGGCGAGGTTCGCCTTCTGCCCCGTGGCTTCGATCCGGCCTTTCTCACCACCTTTAAAACCTTCTACCTCGGCAAGGAGAAGACCCCCGTCGTCCCCACCGCCAACCATGTGCACAAGAGCTTTGTTCTGCTGAAATTTCCCGGCGTGGACGATATGAACGCGGCCCTCACCTATAAGGAGCGGCCGGTCTTTATCCGCCGGGACGACGCCGACGCCAGCGTTCCCTTTGATGAGGAGTTGCTGGGCATGGACGTGAAAAACGCGGACACCGGAGAACTTTTAGGCAAGCTGACGCTGGTGGAAGACTATCCCGCCAGCAAGGTCTTTACCGTCACGGGAGAAAAGACCTATCTCATTCCCGCCGTGCCGGATGTGTTCATCGTCTCCGCGGATCTGGAATCCAACGTGATGGAAGTCCACATTCTGAAAGGGATGGCAGCTGATGAGAATTGACATTTTGACCTTGTTCCCAGAATCAGTGGACGCCATGCTGAACGTCAGCATTCTGGGCCGCGCACAGGAGCGGGGCTTCATCGCTATCCAGTCGCATCAGATTCGGGAGTACACCACCAATAAGCAGATGCAGGTGGATGATTATCCCTATGGCGGCGGACGGGGCGCGGTGATGCAGGCCGACCCGCTTTACCGCTGCTGGGATCATGTGGTGCAGACCTTCGGCCCGGGGCGGACGATTTACATGTCCCCTTGCGGGCGGGTGTTTACGCAGGCCGTTGCCAAGGAGCTGAAAGCGCGGTACGAGCATCTGATTCTGGTCTGCGGCCACTATGAGGGTGTGGATCAGCGGTTTTTAGACGAGTGCGTGGACGAGGAGCTGTCCATGGGAGATTTCGTCCTCACCGGCGGAGAAATTCCCGCCATGGCGGTGTGCGACGCAGTTTGCCGCATGGTTCCGGGCGTTTTGCCGGACGAAGAGTGCTTCACGGAGGAGTCCCACTGGAACGGGCTTTTGGAATATCCCCAATACTCCCGCCCCGCTGTCTGGCATGAGCGGGAAGTCCCGCCCATCCTTGTCTCCGGCGACCACGCAAAGGTAGCGGCTTGGCGAAAAAAGGAAAGCTACAAGCGCACTATGGCCCGCCGACCGGACCTGTTTGCCGCCTTTGATGAGACACAGCTTACTACCAAGGCGGAGCGAAAGGTCCTTCAGCAGGCCAAGGAGGAATTTGCCGCTGAAACAACGACGCATCCCGCCGAGAGTTGACTTTGGCGGGGGGCTGATGCCTTTACGCACGATCTTTTACGGACAGTAAATACCAACATTTTTTTATGAAGGACGGTGGTTATGCCACTGTCCTTTTTGTCCCTATTATGGAAAAACGCAGGAAATATTTTATTTTATTGTTGTAATCCCTCCCAAAAAAGCAATAATTTGGGCTATTTTGCAATTTTATCCCATTATTGACATCATTGCAGTTTTCCCGTCACCTCCATTGCTGATCCCCAATTCCCAAAATACGAAACTTTAAGAAGTGAGGCTCGCAAACATGAGAAAAAGAAACCTGCACCCCCAAACAGAAACGCCTGTGAAAACCAGCAGAAGAAAAAGCATTCAGAGCAAGATCATTTTGCTGGCAGTATCCGTCTCCGTCCTTTCCCTGCTGCTTTCCAACATTATCAGTGCTTCCATCCCCACTTCATCAGGGAAAAATCAGCCTATGCTCTGTTGCAGGATCAAACCGTCAGCGTCTCGGCACAGGTTTCGGAGTATATGAACAAGGCCTATGCCGTTACAGAGTCTCCGGCCTACGGTGCCGATATCCGTTCCTTCGACCCGGAGACTCAGCGCAACGCACTGACGCAGGCCATTGAGAACAACCCCTACTTTGTTCTTTTCTATCAGCAGGGAAACGACGGTATGCAGACCGCGAGAAGCTCCGGCGAGCTGGGCAGCCGGGCCGACCGCTGGTGGTTTAAGCAGATTCAGTCGGGCAAGCAGCCCTTTATCACCAAATCCTATTTCAGCGTGGGTGCCAACGAGGCCGTCACCTCCGTGATCTATCCCGTGTATCCCGCAGGACAAAGCCGGACCATGTCTGCTGTTCTAGGCGCAGATCTGAGTCTTGCAAAGCTACAGGAGATCGTGGATGCGTACAACACGGCCGACACCTACTCCGTGATTCTGGACGGCGAAGGGGTGGTGGTCGCCCATCCCGACGCCCAGCAGGTTTCTGAGATGTATAACTACAAAACCGGCGCAAAAACCGTGCTGGTCAACGGACAGGCGACTCAATCCGCCATTGACCTGCCCGCTTCCCTGCAAAGCCTGTCCGCCGCGGTTCTTTCCGGTGAAAGCGGCGTGGAGGAAAGCGCCGCAGCCAGCGAGCAGCTTTCCGCGCAGGCGCAGGCGCTGAAAACACTGGTGGACGGCTTCACCCTTCGGGACAGCGCGGAGAGCTGATCTCTAATTCTGCCCCTTTTTCTGAAATAACAGCTAAAACGGGAGTCCGCAGAAATCTGCGGACTCCTGTTTTTTGTCAGAGAGCAAAGAAAACGGTTTTCTTCGCCTGAAAAAAGTGATATGATAATATTCATTACAAAAAAGTGAGCCACACTTTCCGTTCTGCTCAGAATCCAGTCTTGCTTTTGGGTCAGAGCGGATCGGTTGTCCGCTTCATACTGGTTTTTAAGGAAAAGGTACATAGGGGTGGCCTCCTATCCGTCGGCGGTCCTGCCGAGGTTCGTTCCGCGCTGGCCCAACATCCTCCCCTTTCTTGAAGGTGCAGTATCAGATGCGTTACAACCGTCCGTCAGAATTGCGGGCTCACAGCCGCCGCGCTGTGCGGCGGCAGGAAGGAGCTGTTCGTATGATTTCTCAGGAAATGCTGGCTCTGGGCCAGTCTCGCTCCTGTATTCGGGAGCTGTTTGAATACGGCATGAAGCAGGCCGCCATCGTGGGAAAGGAAAACGTCTTCGATTTCTCCATCGGGAACCCCTCTATCCCTTCTCCCCCACTGGTAAACGAGTCCTTTTTGGACATTGTCCGCACAGAGGACAGTCTGGACATCCACGGCTACACCTCCGCCGCCGGTTACGCGGGAGTGCGCAAAGCCGTGGCAGACGATCTGAATCAGCGGTATGACGCACACATCCGTCCGGAGAATCTGTTCTTCACCTGCGGCGCGGCACCGGCGTTGATCGCCGTGGTACGGGCACTGGCAGTAAAGGATGCGGAGATTGTGGGTGTGGCCCCCTTCTTTGCCGAGTATCGGCCCTTTATTGAGGGCAACGGCGCTAAATTCGTGGTCACGCCGCCGGATATGGAGTATTTTCAGATCCGGCTTGACGAGATGGCCGCCCGCATCAACGAACACACGCAGGCCGTCCTTATCAACTCTCCCAACAATCCCTCCGGCGTGGTCTACACAAAGGAGACACTGGAAAAGCTGGCAAACCTCCTGACGAAAAAAAGCCGTGAGGTGGGTCACCCCATCTATTTGATCTCCGACGAGCCGTACCGCGAGTTGGTTTATGACGGTGCGGTGGTAAGCTGGGTTCCCAGCATCTATCCCAACACCGCGGTATGCTACTCTTATTCCAAATCCCTGTCTCTGCCCGGTGAGCGCATCGGCTATGTCTGCGTACCCGACGGCGCTGCGGACAGCGCAGAGTTGTATGCGGCGGTGGCTGGTGCGGCCCGGGTTCTGGGGCATGTCTGCCCTCCCTCCCTGCAACAGCGGGTGGTAGCTCGGTGCGCAGCGGAGCGGCCGGATCTTGCGGCCTATGACAAGAACCGCAAGGCACTGTACGAGGCGCTGACTTCCTACGGATACGTCTGTCCCAAGGCCAACGGCGCGTTTTACATGTTTGTCAAAGCTCCCGGCGGCAGCTCCAAGGCTTTTTCCGACCGGGCCAAGGAAAAAAACGTGTTGATAGTTCCCGGCAATGATTTCGGCTGCCCGGAGTATTTTCGCCTCTGCACCTGCGTGTCTTACGACACCATCCAGCGGAGTTTGCCGCTGTTCAAGGAACTGATCGACTCCTTCCAATAATTTGAACCTTAAAAGGCCTGTCCACAACGGATTTCCACCACTTGTGATAATCCGTTTCGGGCAGGCCTTCGTGCGTTTGAGAGATATCTTCGGCTATATTTTTTAGGCGCAACACATGGACAATGACAAACCGGACTTTCCACTTTATCCATGAAATAGATCTCCTTCCGTCAACGAAGTGAATCAGCATACTGTTTTCGCTCATCTGTTATCCATGCCCTGCGGTTCGCAAGGATACTGCCATTCCCCCGCCCTGCACAGGTCTTTTGCAAAGGGGCAAAAAAAGAGTGCTCCGTCCTAGAACGGAGCACTCTTTTTGTCGATATGGAATACCGATTCTTACTTCAGCTCGACCTTAGCGCCGGCTTCTTCCAGCTTCGCCTTCATAGCCTCGGCGTCGTCCTTGGAGATGCCTTCCTTCAGAGTGGCGGGAGCGCCCTCGACGGTAGCCTTAGCCTCAGCCAGACCCTGCTCGGTGATCTCGCGGACAGCCTTGATGACCTTGATCTTGGCAGCGGCGTCAAAGCCGGTCAGGACCACGTCGAAAGAGGTCTTCTCCTCAGCAGCGGGAGCAGCAGCGCCGGCAGCGGGAGCAGCCATAGCGGCGGCAGAAACGCCGAAGGTTTCCTCCAGAGCGTGCACCAGCTCGCTCAGCTCCAGAACGGTCAGACCCTTGATCTCTTCGATCATAGCGGTAACTTTCTCAGACATAGTAGTAGCCTCCTAAATAAAAGTTATTAGTTTTTTGAAACGACTTGCCGCTTATTCAGCAGCGGGAGCAGCCTCGGCAGGAGCGGCTTCGCCGCCCTTTTCTGCGATCTGCTTCAGGACCACGGCCAGACCCGTAATGGGAGCCAGCATGGTACCCAGAACCTGCGCCTGCAGGACGGGGAGTGCGGGGATAGACGCCAGAGACTGGATCGTGGCGAGATCCACCACTTTACCGTCCATGAAGCCGCCCTTGATCTCGAACTTGCCGTCCATCTTCTTAGCGCAGTTGCTCATGATGCGGGCGGGAGCCACAACATCATCAGACAGAGCCAGAGAAGTCGTGCCGTTCAGCAGACCGTCCAGCTCGCTGAGCCCGGTGTTGTTAAACGCGAAACGGAGCATGGTGTTCTTGACAACTGCGTAGTCCACGCCATTTTCACGGCACTCCTTGCGCAGGGCGGTATCCTCCTCGACGGTGATACCCTTGTAGTCCACGATGACGCCGGCGGTGGCCTTCTGCACCTTTTCGGTCAGCTCTGCCACGATTGCCTGCTTTGCACTCAAGACTTTTGCGTTAGGCATTTTTGTTTCACCTCCAGAGATTTTTGAGGGGCGCTCCGCACTCTGGCTTTCGCCCGTAAGCGGAGGGTCCCGAGGTGCGTTCTAAAAGAGAACCGTCCCTGTGACACAAAGACACAGGGACGGAATAGCTTCATAAAAAGCCGCCCTCGGCAGGATTTCCGGGAATCATCCCCACCTGCTGTCTTTGGAACGCATTTGTTATTATATCAAACCGTCGGAATTTGTCAAGAGGCAAATCCGCAGTCAGATATCGTGTTTGGTCTTAGACCAGCTTGGCGGAGTTCATCTTCACGCCGGGGCCCATGGTGGAAGCCACCACGCAGCTGCGGATATACTGACCCTTAGCGGTAGCGGGCTTGGCCTTGACAATTGCGCCCATGATGGCGTTGTAGTTCTCGACCAGCTTCTCGGGACCGAAGGATGCCTTGCCGATGGGGCAGTGGATGATGTTGGTCTTGTCCAGACGGTACTCAATCTTACCGGCCTTGACTTCCTTAACAGCCTTGGCAACGTCGGGAGTGACGGTACCGGCCTTGGGAGAGGGCATCAAGCCCTTGGGGCCCAAAACCTTACCCAAACGGCCAACCACGCCCATCATGTCAGGGCTGGCAACAACCACGTCGAAGTCGAACCAATTTTCCTTCTGGATCTTCTCCACCATGTCCATATCGCCCACATAGTCCGCGCCGGCTTCTCTCGCAGCGTCGGCCTTGTCGCCTTTGGCGAAAACCAGCACGCGGACAGTCTTGCCCGTGCCGTGGGGCAGAACGATGGCGCCGCGGACCTGCTGGTCAGCGTGCCGGGAGTCCACGCCCAGCTTTACGTGCAGCTCGACAGTCTCGTCGAACTTGGCGGTGGCACTCTTGCAGACCAAGCCCATGCCTTCCGCCGCATCATAAAAAGTGTTTTTATCGATCAGCTTAGCGCTGTCGGTATACTTCTTGCCTCTAAACAATGTTATTTCCTCCTCATAGTGGTTCTTCGGAATCTATCCTCCCACTGTATGCGGCATTTGCGCCGCGCAAACGGTGATGGGTGAATCAGTCGCCCACCACAACGCCCATGGAACGGGCGGTGCCGGCGATCATGCTCATGGCCTTCTCCAGATTGGCGGCGTTCAGGTCGCGCATTTTGATCTCAGCGATCTTCTGGATGGATGCCTTGGAAATGGTTGCCACCTTGGTCTTGTTGGGGACGCCGGAGCCGGATTCAATGTTGCATTCCTTCTTGATCAGGACCGCCGCAGGGGGAGTCTTGGTGATGAAGGAGAAGGAGCGGTCGGCATACACCGTGATAACAACCGGGATAATCATGCCCATGTCGTTCTTGGTGCGCTCGTTAAACTCCTTGGTGAATGCGGCGATGTTGACGCCGTGCTGGCCCAGAGCGGGGCCGACAGGGGGGGCGGGAGTCGCTTTGCCCGCGGGAATCTGTAGTTTCACATAACCGGTAATTTTCTGTGCCACTTTAGTAGCACCTCCTGTTTAAATTGTGGTGGCGGCCGAAAGGCCCCCTTTGGCGGGACATTTCAGTCCCTCCCACTTCTGTCCGGACAAAAGCGTCCGGTCATTCAGCCAATGATCTCCAGCTGATCCAATTCCAGTTCCACGGGGGTTTCCCGTCCGAACATGGAAACCATCACGGAGACACGGTTTTTTTCGGGTTCGATTTCTTCCACGATACCGGTAAAGCTGGACAGGGGGCCGTCCACAATCTTCACATGGCTGCCCACTGCGTACTTCACTTCGATCTCGTGCTTTTCCATACCCATGGATAGGACCTCTTCCTCCGACAGAGGAATGGGCTTGTTGCTGGCTTCGCCGACAAACCCGGTCACGCCGCGGATATTCCGCACCAGATGCCAGGTATCGTCCGTCAGGACCATCTTGATCAGCACATAGCCGGGGAACACCTTCCGCTCCACTTCCTTGGAAGCGCCGGACTCGGTGATCTCCGTGACCGTTTCCAGAGGAATTTCGATTCTCAGAATCATATCCTCCATGTTGCGGCCCGTCACAAACTTCTCAATGCTGGTCTTAACTGCGTTTTCATAGCCGGAATAGGTATGGATGACATACCACTTCGCGCTCTCTGCCATCCCGCGCCCCTTAGCTCAGCACGCCGATGAGCAGCTGGACGCCGTTGACGAGAACATAGTCGAAAATCCAGATGCATGCGCCGATGAGCAAAGAGCACAGCAGCACGGTACCCGTGTTCTTGACGACAGTTTTCTTGTCAGTCCAGACGATCTTCTTCAGTTCGCTTTTCATTTCCCGGAACCAGCGGCCCCGGTCTTTCTTCTTAGCTTCTTCTGCCATTCCTACACGCCCTTTCTTATCGTTCGGTCCAAATCACTTGGTCTCGCTATGGAGCGTGTGCTTCTTGCAGAAGGGGCAATACTTGTTCAGTTCAATCTTGTCCGGGGTATTCTTCTTGTTCTTCATGGTATTGTAGTTTCTCTGCTTGCACTCGTTGCATCTCAGGGTCACTTTTACGCGCATTTAACGGCACCTCCTTATTATTGGCCTCCTGTCCGGCTTGAGCCGGGGAAGCCGACTGCCTCCCTGCCCTCTAAAGTGGCTGACGCCCTGCGCGAAAAGCGAAAAACGCGCATGACAATTAAGCCCTTTTTCACAGGTAACTAATATTTTAACAGAAACAAACCGGAGAGTCAACCTGTTTTTCAGCTTTTTCGGAATATTTTTGCAATTTTCTTACGAATTTTTCTTAAAAGTGAGATATCCCTCTAAAATCAGCGCTGCCGCCACCGCGTCCACGGTCTTTTTCCGCTTCTTGGCGTTTTGGCCGTTCTGCATCAAAATCTGGTGCGCGTCGATGGTGGTTCGCCGCTCGTCCCACAGCGTGACAGGAAGGCCCACTGTCTCACGCAGCAGCCCTGCCATGGCCTCCGCCTTCTCCGCCCGGGGGCCTAGCGAGCCGTCCATATTTTTCGGATAGCCCAGCACCAGCTCCTCCACAGCGTATTCCTCCGCCAGTTTTTTCACGCCCTCCGCCACCTGCTCGGGACGGTAGGCGTTAATAACGGTGGTGGTCCCGGCCATAAAGCCGGTGGGATCAGAAATGGCGATGCCGGTATGGGCGTCGCCGTAGTCGATGGCCATAATGCGCATAGAAGTCCTCCAAACCAAACAGTTTACTTTCAATATACCACTGGATAATACCACACTCTGCGTCTGGGCACAAGGCGCGAAGCCCGTCAGTCCGCTGCTTCATCCAGCCGCGCCGCCAGCCGAGGCAGCACCTCGGTCAGCGCCTGTTTCCCATTGTACTGCATCTGGAGCACGTACCGTCCGTCCCGAACGAACAGATAGGCGCAGGTACCCGCCCCCGGCTCGTCTGCCGACCAGACCTCGTCAACAAGATCAGTCTCCACCCGCACTGCTTTTTCGTACCGCTCCAAATACCAGTCCAGTACATAGGAACTTTCCCATGCAAAGGGCATTTTATAACAAATAGTTTCCAGTGACGTCAAGCCGATATCCACTGCGGCGCTCTCATAAATCCGGCTCTCCACCGCACCGGTAACCGTCCGATCCCGGTTGAAAATTCCGTCTGCCAAGGCAAGGTCCTCCCGGCCCTCCAACTCCGATAAGCGCACCGCCGGAAAATCCGGCGCGCCTTCCGGCATGGGCAGGGACTGCGCATCTTTGGTGCTATCAGCCATCTGCACACATATCAGCGGAACGAACAAGAGCACGATCAGTCCCATCTGAACCGCCATGCGCAGCACGCCATAGCGGAAACGGCGGCGGTAGCTTGCCCGGTGATCCAGCGGCTCTCCCTGCATCAGTCGCTTACGAAGCCGCCGGACGCTGCGCAAGCGGGAGAGGTAAAATACCGACCAGAATATCCAGAGGGGGATTTGCACCCATCCGGCGTCTATTTCTCCGTAAAGCAAGAAGGCCCCTATCGCACGGGAGTTGCCCATTGGGTATACGCACAGGCCGACAAATACCAGTAAAGCCACAAGCGCCCATAAAGTGTCGGAAAAACTGACTCGATTGAGCCTTCGCAGGGACTCCGCCTGCTCCTGCGGGTCGGTGTGCAGTTCAGGGACAGTGGCGTCCTCGTCGGCTTGGAAAATGTAAAATTCGATATTCCCGCCAAACATGCGGGACTCCTCATTTGTCAACACCCAGTGCCACCCACAGGAATCGTACAGCGCCAACTCGTCCGCCGTCAGTTCCCGTGAGAGCACATCGATGCGGTAGCGGACGTTTCGCGCCGTTCCCCGCCGGAAACGCGCAAAGCACAGCCCGATACTCTCAAGGAACAGCCCCTCCTCCGCCATGTCGGTTAGCCAGCTTTCCATCCGGTCAATGCTGTAAAGATCCTGCGGAAGCCACTTGCGGACTAATTTCTCTGTTACCGCACTTGTCTCGACCTTATCAAACATACGCCTCCCCCTCTCTGCTTACGCCTCGTCCAGTCGCGCCGCCAAAATCGGGAGTATCTTATCCGTACACCCATCCCGGAACGCCGCCCTTTCTTCTTCGGTTCGGCCAACATTGTGGTTGGTGTAAGAGAACGTCACGATGTACTGCCCGTCCCGGACATAAAGCGCATACTGCCAGTCGTCTTGCGCTCCGGGAGCGACCGCCCACGCCTCATCCACCAGATCCGTATCCACCTGCGTGGCCGCAGCGGTCCAGTATTCGTCAGAAATTCCCCGGTACCACTTTTCCTTCAACAGCGCGTCAAACGCGCGATCAGCCTTCCCCTCAAAGAGCAGGCGGTAGCAGGTGGTACTCAACGTGATCTGCATCCTGGTTTCCGGGTCGTTTCCGCGCTCCCACAGTCTGTTCTCTACCGTGCCGGCCCATGTCAGCTCATGGTTGCTTTCGCCCTCAACTGCGTCCGGGCTGTCCAAGCCCTTGTGAATCTCCGCCAAACGCACCGCCGGAAAATCCGGCGTTCCCTCCGGCAGGGGGCGTGTGCCGTCCAACGCAGAGAAAGCCAGCTGTGCCAACAGCGTGACCATGGCCAAAGCCCACAACAGCGGTTTCAGATAGGCAGTCAGCGCGTAGAACCGGTGGGCGGCGCGATAGTCCGCGTGGTGATCCAGCGGCGTTCCGCCCGCCAGACGCTTATAGAGCCGCCGGACGTTCCGCCAGCGACGCAGGCCTTCCACCACGGCGAAACAGCTGAACAGCGTCCAATAAACATAGGTGGCGTCTCCATTTATCAAAAAGTCAAACTGATGCTGCGCATACAGGTGTCTCTGCAGAGAAGACCAGCTCCAAAAGAGCAAAAGAGCCACGCACAGACATGAATCCCACATACCTCCCCGGTGGAGCCTTCGCAGAGATTCCGCCTGCTCCATCGGGTCCGTGTGTAGCTCCGGGATTGTGGCGTTCTCATCGGTCTGATAAACATAGAAATACACGGGAGTCCAATGATTCTCTATTTCCATCACCACAAAATGCCAGCCGCAGGAGTCATATAGCGCCAGTTCATCCTCTGTCAGCTTTCGGGACAGCACATCTATGCGGTATCGGGTTTTGCGGGGTGTCCCTTTCCGAAAATAAGCAAAGCAAGCACCAAAATGGTCGATAAACAAGCCCTGCTCCGCCATGTCGGAAAACCAGCTCTCGTTGCGATCCAAATCGGAGATATCGTCCCGTATCCATCTGCGGACGGTATCGCTCCCGTCCGCCGCACGATGCTCTACTCGGTCAAACACTGCATTTCCCCCTTCCACCGTTCCTGATCGTCCAGCATGGAGCGCAGCCGCTCCGTCTCCATCCGCAGCGCCGCCCGGCCTGACTCCGTGATGGCGTAGACCTTCCGCCGCCCGTCGTCGCTGACGATTTCAATGAGTTTTTCTGTTTCCAGCCGGGTCAAAACGCCGTACAGCGTCCCCGGCCCCATCTGCACCCGTCCCCGGGACGCCTGCGTCACGGCCGACATCAGCTGATACCCGTGGCTCGGGACCGTCAGCGTCAGCAAAATATAATACATGGCCTCGGTCATTGGTCCGGCGGCTCCCATTTTATCCTCTCCTTCTATATCGCGTCGCGATATATCGTATGGCATAATAGTAATCCATCAACCGCTCTATGTCAATACAAACTGCCAAAATCTCAGGTAAGAGTGGAGAGCCGTCCTTTGGGACAACTCCCCGAAGCGCGAAAAAAGCGCGGGCGCGCCGGAGCCTTCGCTCCTGCGCACCCGCGTCCTAATTCATTTGCGCCGGGACTTGGCCCGGTTATTCCACCGTAATGCCCTTGTCGGCAAAGGCTTTCAGCAGACGATCCATATCGGAGGGAATGGTGATCGGCTCGCCGCAGGCCTTAATGGCATTGGCCACATCCTTCAAGCCGTTGCCGGTGACCACGCTGACCACCGTGTCGTTCTTTCCCAGAATCCCCTGCTCACAGAGTTTTTTCACGCCCGCCGTTCCGGTAACGCCCGCAGGCTCACCGAACACGCCGCAGGTGCGGCCCAGCAGCTTCTGCGCCGCCATGATCTCCTCGTCGGACACGTTGACCACGATGCCGTTGGATTCCCGAATCGCCATCAGCGCCTTGTCCGCGTTCCGGGGAACGCCCACGGCGATGGAGTCCGCCAGCGTGTTCTCCTCCATGGGATACCAGTCCTTCTTTTCCGAGATGGCCCGGTTCAGCGGGCAGCAGCCCTCTGCCTGTGCGGAGATCAGCCGGGGCAGCTTGTCAATAAAGCCGATGGCATACAGGTCCTTCAACCCCTTCCACACGCCCGCGATGGTGCAGCCGTCGCCAACGCTGATCGCCAGATAGTCCGGAACCTGCCAGTTCAGCTGTTCCATGATCTCCAGCGACACCGTCTTCTTTCCCTCGGAGAGATAGGGGTTGATGGCGGCATTGCGGTTGTACCAGCCCCACTTTTCAATGGCGGCTTTGGACAGCTCAAAGGTATCCTCATAGCTGCCCTCCACGGAAATCACCGTAGCGCCAAAGGTCATCAGCTGGGCTACCTTGCCCTTGGGCGCGCGGGAAGGAACAAAGATGTAGGTTTTCAGCCCGGCCGCCGCCGCGTTGCCCGCAAGAGAGCTGGCGGCGTTTCCGGTGGAGGAGCAGGCGATGACCTTTGCTCCGGCCTCCCGTGCCTTGGCTACCGCCATGGCGCTGGCCCGGTCCTTCAAAGACGCGGTGGGGTTTTGTCCGTCGTCCTTAACCCACAGCTGCTTCACGCCCAGCTCCGACGCAAGGCGAGGCTCCTCGTACAGCGGGCTGTTGCCCACCCGCAGAGGGGTGTTCTCCGTCGTCTCCTCAATGGGCAGCAGTTCCCGGTAGCGCCACATGGAGCAGTCCTCCCGCGCGGCCAGCTTCTCTTTGGTCAACTGGGTTTTGATATACGCATAATCGTAAACGATATCCAAAATTCCCCCGCATTCGCAGGTGGTTAAATCCGGCGTGGCGGGGTATTCTTTCCCGCATTTCACGCACTTGCCGTACTTCACGTTTTTCATGCTTCGGTTGCTCCTTATTTATAAGATTCGCCCTGCTCCCCATCCTCTTTTAGGTTCTCCAGCGCCACCCGAACCGCTTCCACCACGAAGGCGGTAAACGTACAATCTTTGCCTTTGATTGCTTCCTCCACCTCGTCAATTAAATCGTTCGGCATCCGAATGCTTTTACTTGTAGTCGGTGGAATTTTTGGAATTTGAAATTTTTTCATAATGCACCTCGCAATACAATTCGTCATGCATATTGTATTGCGTGTGCAATTTTATATGTGAGCTACATTTGAACTACATTCGTATTGCATTTTGTGCAAATTTGAATTAAAGTAAAGGTAGAAAGGAGATGAACCCGCCTATGGAGAATCTTCCCAAATACTACATTACCCTTTTTAACGCGGTATCAGAGGCCATCGACGCGCTGGACGCGTTGAACCTCGGCACAGCAAGAGCATGTCTGGTTCGGGGACAGCAGGAAGCGGAGGACGAGTATGTATCCGTCTGCGAGGCAGCCTGCCGGACACAATAAGCGGCAGGGCGGGGCAAAAGCCCCGCCCTGAGGCGTTTTGATCGACTTACAGAGACTTCAGTACGCCGGTGGCCTCGTTGAACTCGTTGATGAGCGCATCCAGCTCCGCGGCCTGCTTGTGGACGGCGTCCCAAGTGCCCTCGGTGTCGTACCACTGGGCGTTCAGGTCCTCCACCTGCATACCCTGCTGCTCGACCCAAGTGTAATACTTCAGGTTGTGGACGCGCTTGCGCTCGGCATAGGTCAGCTCCAGCAGATTGTCAGTCTTCTGGCCCAGCATATGCAGGGCGTGATCCTTGCCGGCCTCGACCACATTGTAAGCGCCGTGCTTCTCGTTCAGCTCGTCGATACGGCTGCCGTACATCACAGCGGAGTCGGTCAGAACGGTGGCGACCACATCATGCTCGGTCAGTTCGTAATACTTCGCCATCTTGATGCAGCACAGCACGTTGGCGATGCCGGAAATGCCCAGCCAAGTCAGCTTTTCAATCAGCTCATCAGAAAGCTTCAGCTCTTCCTTGAGGTACTTCTTGCCGTCCTCCGTGTTGAACAGGCGCAGCAGACGCTGAGAGTCCTCATCGTCGATGGCGATGGCCATGTCGGTGTTCTTCACGTTGTGAATCCAAGGAATGTGCTTGTCGCCGATGCCCTCGATCCGGTGGCCGCCGAAGCCGTTGTCCAGAATGGTGGGGCACTGCAATGCCTCGCCCACGCCCAGTTTCAGGTGGGGATACTTATCCTTCAGCAGATCGCCCGCGCTCATGGTGCCGGCGGAGCCGGAGGTGAAGCACGCACCCGCGAAATTGTCGCCGGGGTTCTTGATGGCCTCGAACAGGTCGGCAAGAGCGTTACCGGTAACATTGTAGTGCCACAGGGGGTTGCCCATCTCGGCAAACTGGTTGAAGATCATCATGGAGGGGTCCTGCTTCAGCTCCCAAGTCTTGTCGAAGATCTCCTTCACGTTGGACTCGCAGCCGGGAGTGGCAATGATCTGTCCAGCAATGGTCTTGAGCCAGTCAAAGCGCTCCTTGGACATGTCCTGAGGCAGAATGGCCACGGACTCGCAGGCCAGCAGCTTGGAGTTGAAGGCGCCGCCGCGGCAGTAGTTGCCGGTGGAGGGCCAAACGGCATGGTGATAGGTGGCGTCAAACTGGCCGGTGACCAGACGCGGAGCGAGGCAGCCGAAGGATGCGCCCACCTTGTGGCAGCCGGTGGGGAACCACTTGCCCGCCATGGCGACGATGCGGCAGGGCACACCGGTGAGAGAGGAGGGCAGCTCCACATAGTTGGGCACGGCCTGGAAAAGGCCGCCGGTTTCCTTGGCCTCGTTCTTCCAAGTGATACGGAACAGGTTCAGGGGATTCACGTCCCACAGTCCCACGTTTTTCAGCTTGCTCTGGACCTTTTCGGGGATCGTCTCGGGGTGCTGCATCTGGGCAATGGTGGGGATCACCACATGGTTTTCCTTGGCCTTTTCAATGTTGTGAGCCAGTCCCTGCGGATTTTTTGTAAAATCAATCATTATTCTTTGCCTCCTGTTTTTGAATCATCAATGTAAGAATATAAGGTATACTTTGAAATACCGAAGTACTTTGCCACCTTGTCGCCCGACTTGGTGACGAGAAACGCGCCGTTTTCGTTGAGGAAGCGGATGGCCTTCACCTTGTCGTCCTTGTTCATCAGGGCAACGGGCTTGCCCACCAGGCTGACCGATTGGGTGATGAGATCGTCCAGCAGATCGTTGATATTGACGATTCTCTCCGGCTCCATAGTCTGCGGCCCGGGAACGCTGGTGAGGGACCGCACCGCATCCTCCACCATCATCAGTTTTGATACGTCGTAGTTGATGGAAAGGATCGCGATCACCTTTTTGTGCGCGCCCCGTATGTACACCGTGGAAGATTTCAAAATCTTCCCGTCCGGTGTGCGGGTCAGATAACAAAGATGGTCCTCTGGCTGGGCGTCTGCCTGCGTGAGCTGGTCCAGCACCACATAAGACGCGCCGTCTCCCACCTTGCGGCCGGAGACGTGTCCGTTCTCGATGGCAACGATGCAGTGATCCGGGTGGCGGCTCAGGTCGTGTACCACCACCTCGCAGTCGCTGCCGAACTGAGCGGCAATTCCTGCGGCGATCTGCCTGAGCATTTCCAGTTTTCCGCTTTCCGTGCGCTATCCCTCCTCCGGGACTGCCTTTTTTGGAGGAAGTCCCTGTATTCATAGTCTCATCATACCATACTTTATGCAGAAATCAACATGTTTTCAAAAAAATTTTTAGGTTTTCTCATTTTTTGTTTGACATCTGTGTTTCTTATGCTATTATGGGGATAGAAAAGAATGAACAACACCGGCAAGTTTTGTTTTCTGTATTGAGTTTAATTAGGAGGTCACAAAATGAATTTCGATGCAATCAAATCCGCCGCCAAGGGCTATGAAGCCGATATGACCAAATTCCTGCGCGATCTGATCGCCATCCCCAGCGAGAGCTGCGAGGAAGAGGGCGTCATCCGCCGCATTGCCGCCGAGATGGAAAAGGTTGGCTTTGACAAGGTTGAGATCGACGGCGAGGGCAACGTTCTGGGCTGGATGGGCCACGGCGAAAAAATCTACGCCTATGACGCGCATATCGACACCGTGGGCATCGGCAACCGGGAAAACTGGCAGTTTGACCCCTATGAGGGCTATGAAAACGACACCGAGATCGGCGGCCGGGGCGGCTCCGATCAGGAGGGCGGCATCGTCTCCTCCGTGTACGGCGCAAAGATCATGAAGGATCAGGGTCTGATTCCCGACGACGTGACCATCCTCGTCACCGGCACGGTGCAGGAGGAGGACTGCGACGGTCTTTGCTGGCAGTACATTCACAACGAAGACAAAATCACTCCCGAGTTCGTCATCTCCACCGAGCCGACCGACGGCGGCATTTACCGCGGTCACCGTGGCCGCATGGAAATCCGCGTGGACGTGCACGGCGTCTCCTGCCACGGGTCCGCTCCCGAGCGGGGCGACAACGCCATCTTCAAGATGGCCGACATCCTTCAGGATGTTCGCGCCCTGAACGAAAACGGCGACGGGGATTCTTATGAAGTCAAGGGCCTTGTGAAGATGCTGAATCCGGCGTTCAACCCCGAGCATTATGAGGACGCGCAGTTCTTGGGCCGGGGCACCGTCACCGTCTCTCAGATCTTCTATACCTCCCCCTCCCGCTGCGCCGTGGCGGACAGCTGCGCCGTGTCTCTGGACCGCCGCATGACCGCGGGCGAGACTTGGGATTCCTGCATTAAAGAAATTGAAAACCTGCCCTCCGTCAAGAAGTACGCCAAGGACGTGAAGGTCTCCATGTATATGTATGACCGTCCGGCATGGACCGGCCTCAAGTATGAGACGGAGTGCTACTTCCCCACTTGGATCAACAAGGAAACCGCTCCCCATGTGCAGGCTCTGGCTGACGCTCACAAGGCCATGTTCGGCGAGCAGCGCATCGGCACGGAAAAGGCCATGGCTCTGCGGAACCGGCCCCTGATCGACAAGTGGACCTTCTCCACCAACGGCGTTTCCATTCAGGGCCGCTACGGCATTCCCTGCGTGGGCTTTGGCCCCGGTGCGGAGTCTCAGGCCCACGCCCCCAACGAGATCACTTGGAAGCAGGATCTGGTGACCTGCGCCGCCGTATACGCCGCCGTTCCCTCTCTGTATAAGGGCAAGGGCAGCGAGGATGTTTGCGAATACCGGGGCGGGAAGACCAACAACGTTATTAAGTAAGAAACTCAGCCTGATTTCAGCTTCCTGTTTTACTTTGAATCATGCCGACTGTTGAAGACAGAAATAAAGCCTAAAAGGAGTCATAGATATGTCTAAGACCATTGAACTTGCCAAGCATCTGGAGCACCTGCACATCAATAACATGTACAAGAACGATTTCTATTGGACCTGGGACAAGACCGACGAGGAACTGGAGGCCATCTTCACCGTGGCCGACGCCCTGCGTGATCTGCGTGAGCGGAACAAGTCCACCCGCATCTTTGATTCGGGCCTTGGCATCTCCATCTTCCGGGACAACTCCACCCGCACCCGGTTCTCCTTCGCCTCCGCGTGCAACCTGCTGGGTCTGAACGTGCAGGATCTGGACGAGAAGAAGTCCCAGATCGCGCACGGCGAAACTGTCCGGGAAACCGCCAACATGGTTTCCTTCATGGCCGACGTGATCGGCATCCGGGACGATATGTTCATCGGTGAGGGCCACAAGTATCAGAAGACCTTTATGGACGCGGTGGCCGAGGGCTATCGGGACGGCATTCTGGAGCAGCAGCCCACGCTGGTAAACCTCCAGTGCGACGTGGATCACCCCACTCAGTGCATGGCCGACATGCTGCACGTCATCCACCAGTTCGGCGGCGTGGAGAACCTGAAGGGCAAGAAGGTCGCCATGACTTGGGCCTATTCTCCCTCCTACGGCAAGCCTCTCTCCGTCCCTCAGGGCGTGATCGGCCTGTTCACCCGGTTTGGCATGGACGTGACGCTGGCTCATCCCGAGGGCTATGACGTGATGCCCGAGGTGGAGGACATTGCCCGCAAGAACGCCGCCGCCACCGGCGGGTCCTTCAAGAAGGTCGCCAGCATGGAAGAGGCCTTCCAGGGCGCGGACATCGTGTATCCCAAGAGCTGGGCTCCCTTTGCCGCCATGGAACAGCGCACCAAGCTCTATCAGGCCGGCGACAGCGCAGGCATCGACCAGCTTGAAAAGCAGCTCTTGGCCCAGAACGCCCAGCACAAGGACTGGGCCTGCACCGAAGAGATGATGAAGAAGACGAAGGACGGCAAGGCGCTGTATCTCCACTGCCTGCCCGCCGACATCACCGGTCTTTCCTGCCCCCAGGGCGAGGTGGATTCCTCTGTGTTCGACCGGTATCTGGTGCCTCTGTACAAGCAGGCCAGCTTCAAGCCCTATGTCATCGCCGCTATGATTATGATGAGCAAGGTCAAAGACCCCGCCGCCGCTTTGATGGCGCTGGATCTGGCAGACGCCAAGCGCAAGCTGTTCTAAGTTCGGAAAATTTTCATTGTTTTCAGTGCCGACGGACCGGCGGCGCTGAAATCTCCCAACGTCGGCACACATACCGACGGCGGCGCGGGTACTGCAAGCAGACCCGCAGCGTGACAAAATGATCCCATTTTGTGGCGGCGGCTATGCCGCCGCCACAATTATTTTTGTTTGAGGAGTTATCCAAATGCCGAAAAAAATTGTAATCGCTCTGGGCGGCAACGCCTTGGGTAAGAATTTGCCGGAGCAGATGATCGCCGTGAAACAGACGGCGAAAGCCATCGTAGACCTGATCGAAGAGGGGCATCAGGTCGTCATCGCCCATGGCAACGGCCCTCAGGTGGGCATGATCAATGTGGCTATGACCACCCTGTCCCGTGAAGACCCCACCCATCCCATGGCCCCCATGTCGGTGTGCACCGCCATGAGTCAGGGCTATATCGGCTATGATCTGCAAAACTCCCTGCGGGAAGAGTTGTTGAATCGCGGAATGAACAAGCCGGTTGCCACCGTTTTGACGCAGGTGGAAGTGGACAAAGCCGACCCCGCCTTCCAGCATCCTTCCAAGCCCATCGGCACTTTTATGACCGAGGAAGAGGCAGAGGAAATGCGCCGCCGCGGCAATGCGGTCATGGAGGACGCAGGCCGGGGCTGGCGGCGGTGTGTGGCCTCCCCCAGACCCATCTCCATTATTGAAATTGAGACAATCCGCGCCATGTCCGACGCGGGACAGGTCGTGGTGGCCTGCGGCGGCGGCGGAATCCCCGTTATGCGCGAGGGAAACCACCTGCGCGGCGCGGGCGCCGTGATCGACAAGGACTTTGCCTCCGAGCTTCTGGCGGAGGAGCTGGACGCCGACAGCCTCATCATTCTCACCGCGGTGGAAAAAGTGGCCGTCAACTTTGGAAAGCCCGATCAGAAATGGCTGGACGCTCTGACCCCGGATCAGGCCCGGCAATATGAGCAGGAGGGCCAGTTCGCCCCCGGCAGTATGCTGCCCAAGGTTCAGGCCGCTGTGAAATTCGCAGAATCCAAAAAGGGTCGTACAGCTCTCATCACCCTTCTGGAAAAAGCACGGGATGGAATTGCGGGAAAAACCGGCACTGCCATTCGGCAGTAAATTGTAGCGTACAAGGCCATTTAAGCGCTTAAAGATCAACCTTTTTGGTATTTTTCTTTCTTTTACACAGCAGTTTGTTGCTTTTTTTCCTCAGAATTTGCAGGTTACTTGTTCTAAATTTGTGAAATCTTAAAAAAGTATTAAATTTGGATTGATATTTCCAAGTCAACCCTGTATGATAGGGACGATAGGGGAAGTCTCCCCTTGTTGATTCGTCAAATTATGAAGGAGGAAATGAAATGAAGAAATTTCTTGCCCTGCTGCTGGCAGGTCTGATGACCGTCAGTCTGGCAGCCTGTGGAGGGCCCGCAGCCCCTGCCGCCAATTCCGGCTCCGCCTCTGCCTCCGGCGCCGCTTCCACCGCTGCCTCTGATTTTAAGGTGGGTGCAATCCTGATCGGCGACGAGAACGAAGGCTACACCTTCGCCCACATGGAGGGCATCAAGGCCGCCTGCGAGACGCTGGGCATCAATACCGATACGAACCTGATCTTCAAGTATACCATTGGTGAGAGTGAAGCCTGCTACGATGCCGCCGTGGACCTTGCGGAGCAGGGCTGCAACGTCATTTTCGCCAACTCCTTCGGTCATGAGACTTACATCATTCAGGCTGCTCAGGAATATCCTGACATCTACTTTGCCCACGCCACCGGCACCCATGCCAAGACCGAGGGCCTTTCCAACTTCTGCAACTTCTTTGACAACATCTACGAGGCCCGTTACATTTCCGGCATCGTGGCCGGCATGAAGCTGAAGGAAGTGATGGACTCCGGTGCCGTCACCGATCCCTATGTGGGCTACGTGGGCGCTTATCCTTACGCGGAAGTGGTTTCCGGCTATACCGCGTTCTTCCTGGGCATCAAGTCCATTGTCCCCACTGCCCACATGGACGTGACCTACACCAACTCTTGGTTCGACATCACCGCTGAGGGTGAGGCCGCCAACTCTCTGATCAGCCGCGGCTGCGTCATCATCGGCCAGCACGCCGACTCCACCGGCGCTCCCTCCGCTGTTCAGGCCGCCCACGACAAGGGCAATGCCAACGTCTTCTCCGTGGGTTACAACGTGGATATGCTCTCCGTTGCTCCCGATGTGGCTCTGACCTCTCCCCAGAACAACTGGGAAGTCCCCTATGAGGAGATCATCAAGACCGCTATGGACGGCGGCACTCTGGAAACCGACTATTGCAACGGCTATGCTGAGAACGGCGTTATGATCTCCACCTTGGGCAGTGCCTGCGCTCCCGGCACTCAGGAGGCTGTTGACGCTGCAATTGCCGCCATCAAGGACGGCTCCCTGCATGTGTTCGACACCGCCAACTTCACCGTGGGTGGTCAGCCTGTCACCAACGCTTTTGCTACCGACACCGACGGCGACTTCACCAACGACGCCGATGAGGCCATCATTGACGGCTACTATCACGAGTCTTACTTCCAGTCCGCTCCGTCCTTCTCTCTGCGGATCGACGGCATCACCGAGCTGAACTAAGCAATTGCAACTTACAACGAGGAGACTGCCGAAAGGCAGCCTCCTCGTTTTTTATCTTTTTTCTGAAAGGTCGCCCTTTTGTGGAATTCCCACAAGCTTATACGTAATTGCTAAAAAAAAATAATGATAACTAACAATTATTTTTCGGTTTTCGATTTACAAGGCTGTAAAACCATGGTATACTGTGATAACACGATGAGGGAGTCGGTACAACCCATCCGGCCGTGCGCTTGCGCCCCTCAGCTTAATGCCTTTTGGGCAGGAAGGATGGTCTTCTTTGGAAACTATAACTGCGGTCGAAATGAAGCATGTCACCAAGCGTTTCGGCGAGGTCGTCGCAAACGACGAGGTTGATCTTAAGCTTCTGCGCGGAGAGATCCTCTCCCTCTTGGGGGAAAACGGTAGTGGCAAGACCACGCTGATGAACATGCTCTCCGGCATCTATTACCCTGACGATGGCCAGATTTACGTCAACGGAAAGGCTGTGACCATCCGTTCCCCCAAGGATGCGTTTGATCTGGGGATCGGCATGATCCATCAGCACTTCAAGCTGGTGGATGTGTTTACCGCCGCGGAAAATATCGTTCTTGGTCTGAACGAGGGCGGCAGGCTGGACCGTAAGGTCATCGCCGCAAAGGTCAAGGAGATCGCCGACCGGTACGGCTTTGACATTGACCCCAATCAAAAGGTCTATGATATGACCGTGTCCCAGAAGCAGACGGTGGAGATCGTGAAGGTCCTCTACCGGGGCGCGGACATTTTAATTTTGGATGAACCCACTGCCGTTTTGACTCCGCAGGAAACCGACAAGCTGTTTGCGGTTATGCGGAATATGAAGGCAGACGGAAAAGCCCTTGTCATCATCACCCACAAGCTCCATGAGGTTATGGACGTGTCCGACCGGGTGGCGGTGCTGCGCAAGGGCAAGTACATAGGGGACGTGGCCACCTGCGACACAGATCCCCAAAAGCTCACCGACATGATGGTGGGCCGGGCGGTCGAATTGAATATCGACTGTCCCAAGGCGGAAAAGGTGACGGAGCGCATTGAGGTCCAGCATCTCACCGTGCGGGATAAGGACGGCATCCCCCGCCTCAGCGACGTGAGCTTTACCGCTCGGGGCGGCGAGATTCTCGGCATTGCCGGTATCTCCGGCTCCGGCCAGAAGCAGCTGCTGGAGGCCATTGCCGGTTTGCAGCCCTGCGCTCCGGAAAGCCACATCCTCTACAAGGATGAGCAGTGGAATCCGGACGCTCCCGCGGACGATCTGGAAAACCAGAAGCATGTCCACGAACTGATTGGCAAAAGTCCGCTGGATATTTCTAAGATGGGCGTGGCTCTGTCCTTCGTGCCAGAGGACCGGCTGGGCATGGGCTTGGTCGCCAACATGGATTTAACGGACAACATGCTCCTGCGCAGCTATCTAACCGGCCGGGGTATTTTTGCTGACCGGAAAAAGCCGAAGAAGCTGGCGGAAGACGTGGTTGAAGAGTTGGAGGTCGTCACCCCCAGCATTACCACGCCGGTGCGCAAGCTCTCCGGCGGCAACGTGCAAAAGGTGCTGGTAGGCCGGGAGATTGCCATGGACCCCACGGTGCTCATGAGCGCTTACGCCGTCCGCGGTCTGGACATCAACACTTCATACACCATTTATAACCTGATGACGGAGCAAAAGCTGAAGGGTGTCGCCGTGATTTACGTGGGCGAGGATTTGGACGTACTGCTGGAGCTGTGCGACCGGATTCTGGTTCTGTGCGGCGGACAGGTCAGCGGCATCGTTCCTCGGGAAGAAGCCACAAAAGAAGGCATCGGTCTGTTGATGACCCAGTTCAGGAAGGAGGCGCAGGTATGAGCAATTCCGCAGTTGAGCGCGGCGAGCCTCTCATCCACGTTTCCAAACGGGTTGGCATCGCCCAGAGCAAGGCTTGGGCCATTCGCGGAGCCGCGCTGGTTCTGGCGCTGATGATTTCCGGTCTCGTAATTTTCTCCATTGTTCACCTCAGCCCCCTGAAGGTTTATGGTGCCATGTTCGAGGGCGCTTTTGGAACCTCCCGCCGGGCTTGGGTCACCATTCGGGACGCCATGATGATGCTCTGCGTTGCCGTGGGTCTTGCCCCGGCATTCAAAATGCGTTTTTGGAACATCGGCGCAGAAGGGCAGATTCTGGTAGGCGCCATTGCCACCGCGGCCTGTATGATTTATCTGGGCAATTCTCTGCCCACGCCTGCGCTGCTGGCGGTGATGATGGTCGTCTCTGTCATCGCGGGCGGAGTCTGGGGCTTGATCCCCGGCGTGTTCAAGGCCCGCTGGGGCACGAATGAAACGCTGTTCACCCTGATGATGAACTACGTCGCCATCCAGCTCACCAGCTTTGCCGTTTCCAAATGGGAAACACCCATCGGGTCAAACTCCGTGGGTATCATCAACCAGAAGAGCAACGCCGGCTGGTTCCCTCCCATCTTCGGGCAGGCATACACGCTGAATGTCGTCATCGTGCTGACTCTGGCGGTTCTAATGTACGTATATCTCAAATACTCCAAGCAGGGCTATGAGATCTCCGTGGTGGGTGACAGTGAAAACACTGCCCGGTATGCCGGCATCAGTGTGCGGAAGGTCTATATCCGCACCATGTTCCTCTCCGGTGCAATCTGCGGCATTGCGGGCTTTTTGGCCGTCTCCGGCTCCTCCCACACCATTTCTGTGGATACTGCCGGTGGGCGCGGTTTTACTGCCATTATCGTGGCGTGGCTGGCAAAGTTCAATACGTTTGTGATGATTCTGTTCTCGTTCCTGCTGATGTTCTTGGAAAAGGGCGCGGTGGAGATCGCCTCCCGGTACAACCTGAACAGCTTCGTCTCGGACATTATCACCGGCATTTTGCTGTTCTGCATCTTAGGCAGCGAGTTCTTCATCAACTACAAGGTCAGCTTCCGCCGCAAGCACAGCTGAGGGAGGGTGGATATATGACACAATTTATTTCCCTGTTCCAAGCCGCCATCATGTTCGGCTCCGTCATCATGTTCGGCGCGCTGGGTGAAATTCTCACGGAACGGTCCGGCAACCTGAATCTGGGCGTTCCCGGCATCATGTACTTAGGCGGCATTGCAGGCCTGATCGGTTCGTTTTTCTATGAGGCATCCACCACTTCCCCCTCCCCCGTTGTGGGAATGCTGATCGCGCTGGTGTGTGCATTCGGCATGGCGGCGCTGGGCGGACTGATTTTCAGCTTCCTGACCATTTCCCTTCGGGCCAATCAAAACGTCACCGGTCTGACGCTGACCATTTTTGGCGGCGGCGTTGCCAACTTCTTCGGCGGCAGCCTCAATAAGCTGGCTGGCGGCGTGGGTCAGATCTCTGTGGCCGCTACCTCCTCTGCCTTTCGGACTGCCACCCCCTTGGCGGGGATGGGGACCGCAGGCAAGCTGTTCTTCTCTTACGGATTCCTCGCCTACGCGGCGATTGTGATCGCAGTGTTCCTGCACTACTTCATGAGCCGGTCCCGCAAGGGACTAAATCTGCGGGCTGTGGGTGAAAATCCCGGCACGGCCGATGCGGCGGGCATCAACGTCACCCGCAACAAGTATCTGGCCACCTGCATGGGCGCGGGCGTTTCGGGTCTTGGCGGTCTTTACTATGTGATGGACTATACGAAAGGCACTTGGGCCAACGACGGCGGAATTGAGTCTCTTGGCTGGCTTGCCGTGGCGCTGGTTATTTTCGCCACTTGGAAGCCCCTCAACGCTATCTGGGGTTCCTACCTGTTCGGCCTGCTGTTCTGGATGTATTTCTACATTCCCGGCTTGAACCGCAGCTCTCAGGAACTGTTCAAAATGCTGCCCTACATCGTGACTCTGGTGGTTTTGGTAGCGGTTTCTCTTCGTAACAAGAAGGAAAATCAGCCGCCTGCGTCTCTGGGCCTTCCCTATTTCCGCGAGGAACGCTAAAGCGATCATTCCCAGCAGGAACTTCCGAACAAGTCTTGTAAGTAAATATTTAAGAGGAGAACCCGGTGTGACTTAGGTCACACCGGGTCCTTTATGTCCAGAGGCACGCGATCTCTTCGGCTTGACTGCCGCAGTTGTGTGTGCGCGGCCAGAGCCATATCGCTTCTGAGGTGTTTTTTCGGATTTTTCCAGTATCATCATTGGCCATTCCGATTTTTCAACGGTAACGGTATGCCCCATCAGTTTTTCGATATCTTTTAAATAGGGAATTTCATCATAGTCGCAGAAGCTGACGGCAATCCCCCCCAATCCGGCGCGGCCGGTTCTTCCAATGCGGTGAATATAAGTTTCCGGTTCGTTCGGCAATTCATAGTTAAATACGTGGGACAGCTCAGGAATATCAATTCCCCGCGCCGCAATATCCGTTGCAACAAGAATTTTGATATCTCCGCTTTTGAATCGTTTCAGCGCAGTCTGTCTTGCCGTCTGGCCCTTATTTCCATGAATCGCCATCGCAACCATACCGGCCTTGGCCAGCTCCTTGACCACCTTATCGGCGGCATGCTTTGTCCGGGTGAAAACCAGCGCACTTCCAACATCACGTGCGCGCAGCAGCTTTTTCAGCAGGTGGCGCTTGTTTCCCTTGTCAATCAAGTACACATATTGTTGAACGGAGGCGGCTGTGCTGGTCACGGGGTCAACTTTCACCGTAACCGGATCGTGAAGAATGGTCTTTGCAAGGGCCTCAATCTCTGTTGGCATGGTTGCGCTGAAAAGGAGCGTCTGCCGATTCTTGGGCAGTGCGCGCAGGACTTTTTTTACATCATGGATAAAACCCATATCCAGCATCCTGTCGGCTTCATCCAACACAAAAATTTGGATCTGAGAAATGTCAACATAGCCTTGGTTCATGAGGTCACACAGCCGTCCCGGGGTTGCAATCAGAATATCCGTTCCGCGCTGCAGCCGTTCAACTTGGGGCACTTGGCTGACACCGCCAAAGATAACCGTACAGCGGAGGGACAGGTTCGATCCATAGTCTTCAAAATTCTCTTGAATCTGAATCGCTAATTCTCTTGTGGGCGTTAAAATCAGTGCTTTAATGAACTTTCCACGTTCTGACGCAAGATTCTGAAGAATCGGAAGCGCGAATGCGGCGGTTTTGCCCGTGCCGGTTTGGGCGCATCCGATCAAATCCCTTTTCTGCAAGAGAAAAGGAATTGCTTTCTGCTGAATCGGCGTGGGCGTTGTGTAATTCTGGCGGTCAATGGCCTTTAAAATAGGTGCTGTTAAATTCAATTCTTTAAATGTCATTTTGTTCTCTTCATTCTAAAATATCAGAATAGACGGCATCCATGCACACGGCATAAGTACCCTCTATTTTGTACAGTTAAAAAAGTGGTTTCCGTCAATCAAAATCAACGGAAACCACTTTGCTTCTTTGATAACACAGTTTTATAGTATACCACAAATCTCACAAAATGAAAAGGTGTTTTTTTATTTATAAGCAAAACTCCGGACGCCCGATCAGATTTGTCATCGTCCCCACCGTGATCTTGTTGGGACTTTCTTCGTTTGACATCGGTCATTGCGTTCCGCCGCACCGGCTTAACGCGCCAACTTCCCTGCGTCAGATTTTTTACACTTTTCCCCTTCACTGAAAACAATTTGCATATTTTTTAGGGATTGAACAACACTAAGCATATTGCAAAACGAAATGAAAGGTGTTGCTGAATATGAGTAATCTTGGATGTAGCGTGCATTCTTGCGGAAATAACTGTTCTGGCCTTTGCTGCCTGTCCTCCATTGACGTTACCGGGGGCAGTGCAACGTCCAGCAGCGAAACTTCCTGCCGTTCCTATCGCCCCGCCAGCGGAGCAACCAACAGCGCAGAGGATCCTGCTGCAAGCCCTTCCACCAACATCAGCTGCAAAGCCAGCAACTGCAAGCACAATGACAACTGCAGATGCAGTGCATCCCGCGTTACCATTGATAACTGCGGGTGCGGCAACGGCGCGGGATGCCAGACTTTCGAGAAATAATTCTCCCTAACGAGGTGGTTTCATGTCATATGTAAGTCCAAAATTGCATCAGCAATTTGAATCTCTATCGATTGACCTTAAAAACGAAATTCTTTCGCGTAACGTGCAGCTCAACAACTTGAATGATCTCATTGCCGTGCTTCAGCAAATTATTAATGACGAGGAATCCGCCACTTAATTGTGGCGGATTCCTTTTTGCAGCTTATAACTGAAAGCTCCCATTTAAATGTTTCATTGCGGGGTCCATCGGCAAAAGGAAATCACGGCAAATTCCCTGCCGTAACCCATCATTCTCGATTCAGTCTGCGGCTGTTCCACCCCAAACTTTCTTATGCGCATTATCCCTCATTCTCCGCCGGGTTTTTCACGCCGTTTTCCGGTCTATTCGCCCCGCGACTCCTTCAGGTCTTCTTTTTTCTTCCGGCGGCGCTGGTTCTCCCTCTTCCAATCATTTAGCAATGACTGCGCTCCGCTTTTAATGAACAGCACACTGACGGCATAATTCAAGGCGTCGCGCGTCTCCTTATCCAGCCCCACCATCGCTTTCAGCATCACGGCGGCCGTCTTGGCCCCCTGCGCCCGCATCTCGGCCAATGTCGCCGCGCCGGTGGAGGACAGCACTTCAAACAGCGCGTCGGTAAACCGCTCCCGCTGTTCCTGATTGAGACTGTCCACCCACTCCTTCAACGCCTTGTCGTTCGTCTCCACACCGGAGAGATCATCCATCCTCACAAATTCCGGTCCCTTGACACACCATGAAAATCCGTCGTGCTGCAAGACTCCCACCTGCGTGGAGTCCACCACAATAAAATCCTCCTCATGCTCCATCAACAGACCCACCACGGAGGATTTGGGTAAAATCGTAAAAATCCGGTCCGCCACCCGTCGGTGCTCTTCCCGGCTCAAAAGCGTCTCCCGAAAGCCGGGACCGTCGTTGTTGTAGACGGCAAGCAAACGATTCTGGATGGATTTCCCACAGTTAACCGCGCTGTAAACCGCCAGATTTCCGCCCTTGGAATGTCCGCCCAGATACAGCTTCCAGCCCCGATACCGAGCGGCCGCCCGCTTGACATAGTCCACTGCCCGCACCTGAGAGGGAACCGTGTCCAGCAGAGCCATATCAAAATCTTCTTTCCAGCCCACCAGCGTGTCGTCCGTTCCCCGAAAAGAGAGATAAGCGGCGCGCCCCGGCAGTTCCACTGTAATTGCGGCAAACTGCTCCGCCCGCGCCTCGTCCAGATGCTCTTCACAACAGCTCAGAATCAAATCTCCAAACCGTGCGGAGGTACACATTTTTTCCAGCATAGCAGGAATCAGCTCTGGAACCAGTACACTGCTTTCCAGCTTCTTGTCCCGCCCGTCGGAAAAATACCGCGCCGCCGCGTCCCGCAGAACGACCCCCGCCCCTTCGCCAACGCCGGGGACAATCCCATGGAAATCCACAAAGGCCAGCTCCGCAAAAATCAAATTATCAATCTCATTGAAGGGCGCGCTCAAAAAGGTAAGATCTCCCCGCCAGTCCAGATAGTCCATCAGATTTGACATTGGTGTTCCTCCCGTCTTCAGTCTCTCTTCATTATACTCAAATTTTTAATTTTGAAAAGCAAATGCAACTTCGCGCAGAGATTATATCCGGCTTTCGCGGTCTTTGCTCAACATTCCCAGAAATCCACGGGTCTATTTCAGACAGGCCCTTCATAGGCTGTACCATCTTTACGGACAGAGGTGTACGGCATGGAACAAATCAGAAACGAAGTGGAACTGTGCGGCACGATAACCGCACCGCCAGTCTTCTCCCACGAAAATCACGGCGTTAAATTTTACAGCGTCTCTCTCTGGGTCGAGCGTCTTTCCGGGCAGTCGGATACGCTCCCAATTCTTCTGCGCGCTCCCCTTCCCGCGGCAGTTGAGGTGGGGGCAAGGGTTCGGGTCTTGGGCCAGCTCCGGTCCTTCAATAATAAGAGCGGACTTGGAAGCCGCCTGATACTTACCGTCTATGCCATGACTGTGGAGCCTTGGGCGGATGCGCCGGTAAACCGTGTGATTCTTTGCGGAACCCTGTGTAAACCTCCGGTCCTCCGCCGAACGCCTCTTGGCCGCAGTATCTGCGACGTGATGCTGGCCGTTGGGCGGCGGTATGGGCGCGCGGATTACCTGCCCGTGATTGTCTGGGGCCAGTTGGCTCAAACCGTCAGTCACAAAATCGTGGGGGACATTTTGGGAATTGAGGGACGCTTCCAAAGTCGGGTCTATACAAAGGTGATAGACGGCGTTCCCCAGCAGCGGACAGCCTATGAGGTCTCCGTAATGCATTTACTTGAGGAACCATCACCGGATTGATGGCATCTATTTTCGGTTCATTTGTTTTAAGGTAACACCGCACAGAGATTGCAAGCAAGCTGTGCATAAAACTGCTAGGCGTTCTTTGTGCAGTGTTGCCTTAAATTTAAGTGGGATGAACGCTTCGCCGCTCCTGCACGATATTGGAGACTTATAAAGCCGCACCGCATTTGAAGCAACCTCAAGCCGTTAGAGCGCATGATATGCTGTCTAACAAGTGGTTGCCGTTCATTTGCGGTGCGGCTTTTCATGCTTGTGGGTTTGATCGAACGCATTTTTCTCAACTTTCTCTTTCTCCATAATCTCTCGGACCGCTCACAATATCCGTTCAAACGCCGCGAAATTGGCCTACCGCCCCTCTTATTCGTCATTTTATGCGGAGTTCAATTTGACTTTGGAATATTTTGTGGTATAATAATACAAAAGTTTGTTTTTTTGTAACTTCCCGCCCTTTTATGTGAAAACGCAATTGCTTCCGTGCCGTCTCGCGGTTTGGAATATCTGTCGATAAGCAGGAGTGAGAAAAATGTCGGAAGGTTCCTCTTTAAACTTCAAAAAATTATTTGGTGGCTTTCGTTCGCGCAGCACTTCTTGCGAACCGGAGCCTCCGGAAACGCCTGCTCTTCAGGAGCAGGAACCCACGCCGCCTTTGGAACCTCCTGCCCCCGTGCAAGAGGAAAAGGACGCCTTTGGAGTCCCTTCCGGCAACCCTCTGGCAAAGGTCTGGGCGTTGTGCAACCAGCCGGGGACACCGACCCTGAACCCCCGGTTCGCGCCCGACTGCGGCCGTGCCGTTCCGGAAAACGCACTGGAGAAAAACTTCTATAAGATTTTAAGGCAGCTGTCTACCCTGTCCCAATCATGGCTGGACATGGAAGCCAGCGCTGCGCAGGCTCGCGATGAGGCAGACGCTGCCGCAGCAGCCGCTCGCGCGGAAACCGACAACGCCGAAGCCCCGTCGCAATCTGACCAGGCAGAACCTGTGGATGCACCGATTGAGGAAACAGCCAAAGCTGATCCTTCGTTGGTATCCGACCAAGCAGAAACGGACGACAAGCCCGAGGGTACGGCAATCCAAGAAACCGTGCCGCCCGCGCCGCTGGATGTGGACGAGATGGCTCAAGTGCTCGTCTCAGGCGACGGCATGGTGGTTTGGATGCTTCTGCTGCCTCCCAGCGGAAACGGGAGACGTCTCAGTGTGGCGGATGGCGAGGCACTGCTGCGGGATGCCAACGTCACCGTGGGCATAGATCAAGACGCCCTGCAAGCAATTTTTGATAACAAAACTTACTTCTGTCTCTGCCCTGTGGCATGGGGAACACCCCCCATCTGCGGCAAGGACGGCTGGACAGAGGACCACTTTCAGCGGAATTTTGTCCGGGGTATGGGAAACACGGACACCGGAACCGTGGACTATCGCGCTCAAAGCAATGTACAAGCCATCTCAAAGGACGCTGTAATCTGCGACATCTATCCTCCCGTGGAGGGGATTGCCGGTCTGCGGGTAGACGGCGTTGCCGTCCCGCCGCCGCCGGTAAAGGAGGCCGCAGTTCCCGCAGGCAGCAATACGGTGCTCAGCGAGGACGGAACCAAGCTGCTGGCCGGTATTGACGGATTTTTGGAATTCAGGGGCAATCTTTTTGAGGTAAAAAATCTCTTGAACATCACCTCCGATGTGGATTACTCCACCGGAAACATTGATTTTCGCGGAGATGTAACCATCCGCGGCGACGTGCGGGAGCAATTTTCCGTGAAAGCCACGGGAAATATCACCATAGACGGGCTGGTCGAGGCCGCCACAGTGGAAGCCGGAGGCGATGTAGTCATCTCCAACGGCGTATCCGGCAATGGGCAGGCAGTCATTCGCGGCAACCATGTTCGAGCAAAATATGTGGAAAACAGCACGGTTTTCGCAGACACGCTGGAAGCTGACTACATCTTATCCTCCCGCATCTCCTGTACCGATTCGATCCTCGCTTCCGGAAGCCGGGGCGCTATCATCGGCGGAGAGGTGATCGCCGCCAAAAACATCAAGGCCAGCCGCGTCGGCTCGCAGTCGGGTTCCCCCACGGAGATTATCTTAGGCGTTCAGCCGAAGCTCCGAGAAGAACTGAACGCCAATCGCAAGCAGCTGATGAACATTCGCACAGAATCGTCGGAGCTTGTTAAGCGGGTTGCTTATCTGAAAAACCGGATGGAGCGGAGTCGTCCGGATGAACGATCCATCAAAAAAATTCAGGCAGCGGAACTCCGCCTGTCCCAACTGGCAGAGGATGGCGCGTCGCTTCTATCCTGCCAGAGGATGCTGATGGAGCAGCTGAACGGTCTGGCCCACTGCCGGTTGGAAAGCGGCTTGGTATATCCCGGTGTTCGGCTGACCATCGGCGGCGTCAGCCAGAATATCGAAGCTGCCATCAACAAGTGCGTTGCCGTCTTCGATGCGGAAGAGCACAACATCAAATTCGTGTGACCGAATGCAGATTTTAAACGACAGGCTGTCGGAGATTTCTCCAACAGCCTGTCGTTCTTTCGTTATTTCTGTTCCTTGCGCTGCTCCGCCTCTACCAAATCCGCCAGAGAAAACCGGTCGATATACTGGTTAATCACCGCATACAGTCCCGACCAGAAATCCAGTGTCCCACACTGGTCACAGCGCTCACAGTGATTCTCCGGCCCTTCCAGACACGCCACAGGGGCTAGATTTCCCTCGGTCAGGCGCAGAATTTCTCCCACCGTGTAGTCCTCCGGCGCACGGGCCAGACGATAACCACCCTGAGGTCCGCGGGCGCTGTGGACAAATCCGGCCTTGCTGAGCAGGCCCACGATCTGCTCCAAATATTTCAGGGAAATATCCTGCCGCGCCGCCACTTCCTTCAGCGACACCGGCGAACTGCCCGGCCGACGGGCAAGATCGATCATCAGCCGCAAGGCGTAGCGGCCTTTTGTGGATATCCGCATGAAATCCCTCCGTTCTTATTCCTATAATGCCATAGGAATTTAGGGATTTCAAGTGAAACTTTTATTTTCCTATTTATAAGCTGTCTGTTTCAGCGCTTACTTCTCAGAACAGAGCCTGTCAGCGCCGCAAATGGTCATTATCCTGTAAAAAATCCCATTTATAGTGGGTGACAGGCTGATTACAGTTGCTTGAAAAACAAAAATGCGTTATACTAATAATCTATGTATGAAATTCTGATGATAAATTTTTGACGAGCGGAGGCCTCTCTATGAAGCTCATGGCCATTGATGGCAACAGCATTCTCAACCGCGCATATTACGGCATCCGCCCCCTCAGCACCCGGGACGGGCTGTATACCCATGCGATTTACGGTTTTTTAACCACCCTTCTGCGTCTTCGGGACGAGGAGCAGCCAGATGCGGTGTGCGTGGCCTTTGACCTCCACGCCCCTACCTTCCGGCACAAGGCGGACGCAGATTACAAGGCCACCCGCAAACCCATGCCGGAAGAGCTGCGGATGCAGGTTCCGGTGCTTAAAGAGGTACTGGACGCGCTGAACATCCCCCGGTATGAAGCGGAGGGCTGGGAGGCCGACGACTGGCTGGGCACGATCTCCCGAAAGTGCGAATCGGCGGGCTGGGACTGTGTGGTGGTAACGGGAGACAAGGATTCTCTCCAGCTTATCACGGAGAAGACCAAGGTAAAACTCGTCTCCACCCGCATGGGGCAGACCACCACCAAGGATATGACCCAGTCGGCCTTCCGGGAGCAGTACGGCTTTGATCCCATCCACATGATTGACCTAAAGGCCCTGATGGGTGACAGCTCCGACAATATCCCCGGCGTTCTGGGGGTCGGAGAAAAGACCGCCATGGACCTGATCCAAAAATACGGCTCCATTGACACCATTTACGAAAAGCTGCCGGACATCGACGCCAAACCCGCCGCCATTAGAAAACTGACCGAGGGGCAGGAGGCAGCCCGCCATTCCTATTGGCTGGCCACCATTGTCACCGACGCGCCGCTGGACTTTTTCCCGGAGGACAACCGGGTACAAGCCCCCGGAGAGGACGCCTATCCCCTATTCCTGCGGCTGGAGTTTTCCAAGCTGATCGAGCGCTTCGGCCTGCGGCAGGACGCGCCCGCTCCCACAGAGCGGGAACCCGACAATGTCACCACCGTGGAACAAGTGACCGGCGAAACAAGAGCCGGGGAACTGCTGGAGCTGTGGCGAAACAGCGATCATGTCTCCCTGCTGACACTGCCGGACTTGTCCGGAGTAGCGGTGTACTGCGACACCGGAGCAGATACCGCCATCATGGCGGAGCTGTTTTTCGACCGCTATCAGGGGGATTGGAACGGTCTTCTCTCCGCCCTGTTCTCCGGCGGCATCAAAAAAGTCTCCCACAATATAAAGGATTTGATGCGCCTGCTGCTGACAAACGGCCTGCCCATCGAGGGCTTTGTCTTCGACACGGCCATTGCCGCCTACCTGCTGGACGCAACAGCGGGAAGCTATGACCTTGCCCGTCTGTTCGTATCCTACTTTAACGAGGAACTGCCCAAGCCCCTGTACCTCCAGTCGGACGCATTCGCCCTGCTGGGCGACCGGGCGGCGGCGGAAGCGTCTTTTGACAGCTACGCCACCGCAGTGGACGCGCTGTATGACGTACTGTCTGCAAAGCTCCATGAGCGGGGACAGTGGGAGCTGTTTGAGACTGTGGAGCTGCCCTTGTGCCGGGTTCTGGCGGAGATGGAGCAGACCGGCTGCCGGGTGGATGCAAAAGCCCTGTCTGATTTCGGAGAGCTGCTCAGCAGCCGGGCAAAAGAACTGGAAACGAAAATCTACCAGCTGGCGGACGGTGAATTCAACATCAACTCTCCCAAGCAGCTGGGCGAGGTGCTGTTTGATCGTCTGGGTCTGCCCCACGGAAAAAAGACAAAAACCGGCTGGTCCACCAATGCGGACGTACTGGAAAAGCTGCGTTGGGTAAGTCCCATCGTGGACGCGGTGATGGAATACCGCCAGCTGACAAAGCTGAAATCCACCTATGCCGACGGGCTTTTAAAGGCTCTTGATCCCGACGGCCGGGTGCGCACCAGCTTCCAGATGACCGTTACCGCCACGGGGCGGCTCTCCTCCACCGAGCCAAATCTGCAAAACATCCCCACCCGGACAGACCTTGGCAGCGAAATTCGAAAGATGTTTGTCCCCGATAACGGAAACGTTCTGGTGGACGCGGACTATTCCCAGATTGAACTGCGGCTTCTGGCCCATATTTCCGGGGACGAGGGGATGCGCGCCGCCTTCCTCTCCGGTGGGGATTTCCATGCCGAAACCGCCTCCAAGGTCTTCGGTGTGGCCCGGGAGGACGTGACCCACGAGATGCGCCGCCGCGCCAAGGCGGTCAACTTCGGCATTGTATACGGCATCTCCCCCTTCTCCCTCAGTCAGGACATCGGCGTAACCCAAAAAGAGGCGAAGGCCTATATGGACGCGTATTTCGCCACATTCCCCGGCGTGCGGGCCTATATGGATGCAGTGGTGGAGAAGGCCAAGGCAGACGGATACGTGGAGACTCTGTACCACCGCCGCCGGGACCTGCCCGAGCTGACAGCAAGCAACTTCAACCTCCGCTCCTTTGGAGAGCGGGTAGCGTTGAACATGCCCATTCAGGGCACCGCCGCCGACATTATGAAGCTGGCGATGATCGCGGTGTGGAAACGACTGAAAGCAGAGCGTCCGCAGGCAAAGCTGGTTCTTCAGGTTCACGATGAACTGATCGTGGAATGTCCCAAAGAGGACGCACCGGCCGTCAGCCAGTTGCTGGCGGAGGAGATGGAGCACGTTGCGGCGTTGTCCGTCCCCCTGACCGCCGATGCCCATTGGGGCCGAAACTGGCTGGAGGCCAAGGGCTGAAGCCCATAGAAATTGATTCTGCCCCGGCAGTTTTGGGAAAGAGGAAACCTATGGAACAACGAAAACAGGTACGCATCGTCCCCATAAGTGGGGATCATTTGGATGAGATTGCGGCGCTGGAAAAGATTTGCTTCTCCACGCCTTGGTCCCGAGCCATGCTGGCAGAGGAATTGGATAACGCCTGTTCCGCCTTTCTCACGGCACTGGATGAAGACGGCCGCGTGATCGGTTACGCAGGACTGCAGGTGGTGCTGGACGAGGGCTATATCGCCAACATTGCCGTTCGTCCGGAGGACCGGCAAAAGGGCGTAGCCTCCCAGCTTTTGCAGGTCTTCATTGACTTTGCCCGCGGAAACAAGCTGGCATTTTTAACGCTGGAGGTCCGCCCCAGCAACACAGCGGCCATCGTACTTTACGGGCACCATGGCTTTCGCACCGCCGGTCGGCGGAAAAATTACTATGAGCATCCCAAGGAGGACGCGCTCATCATGACATTGGAGTTTGACTATGGAACTGAGAACGGCATCCCCAGCGGAACTGAAAACAGTTTATGAAACCTTTTTGCGCTCTTCCTTCCCGCCTGCGGAGCTAAAACCTCTGCGGGCCATGATGGACATGTATAACGACGGGTGTTATGACCCGCTGGTACTGGTGGACGGCGAAGAGATTATGGGTGCGTGCTTTTTATGGCTGGGTGTCCCCGGCTGGGCGCTTCTGGATTATCTATGCGTCTCCCCCACCCGGCGCAGCGGCGGATACGGCGCGAAAATTTTGCAATTGATGCGGCAAGCCTATGCCGGCTGGACGATTATCGGGGAGGCGGAAGACCCGGCGTTTTCTCCCGACCCGGCCATGGCGGAACGCCGTCTTGGATTTTACACCCGAAACAACACCCTCATCGCCGCTTACGACTCCGAGGCGTTCGGCGTGCGGTACAAAACGCTTTACTGGTCCGACAATCCTGTGGACGAGGCGGAGCTTGCCCTTCAGCACCGTTTCATCTATGAGAGCTCCTTTGGCGAGGAAAAATATGCAAAATATGTGCGGATCCCCTGCCCCGCCGGCGCAAAGCCTATGCCGCAGATACCTTGGGACCAATAACGGTCCCCGGAAAGAGAGATCGCAATGAAAATTCTTGCTTTTGAATCCTCCTGTGACGAGACGGCCGTAGCCGTGGTGGAGGACGGACGGCAAATTTTGTCCGATGCCATCGCCTCTCAGGCAGATATGCACGCGCTGTATGGCGGTGTGGTGCCGGAGATCGCCTCCCGGAAGCATGTGGAGGTCATCGCAGCGTTGACAGAGCAGGCACTGAACGACGCAGGCTGCGGAAAGGATGATATCGACGCCGTGGCCGTCACCTATGCGCCGGGACTGATCGGCGCGGTGCTGGTGGGTCTGAGCTTCGCCAAATCCGTGGCCTATGCGTGGGGCAAGCCGCTGATCCCCGTCCACCACGTCCGGGGCCACATCGCCGCCAATTATCTGGCCTTCCCAGAGCTGGAGCCGCCCTTTCTGGCGCTGGCCATCTCCGGCGGCAACACGCTGATCGTGGACGTGCGGGACTACACCGATTTAAAAATTCTGGGCGCCACCCGGGATGATGCCGCCGGCGAGTGCTTCGACAAAGCCGCCCGCGTTTTGGGACTGCCCTATCCCGGCGGGAAGCCCATGGACGAGCTGGCCCAGCAATCTCAGGGCGGCGTGTACACACTCCCCCGTGCCCATGTGGACGGCGCAGAACTGGATATGAGCTTTTCCGGGCTGAAAACTGCGGTGGTCAACCTTTCCCACCATGCGGAACAGACCGGGGAAGCGCTGGATCGGGCGGCGCTGGCGCGGGACTTTACCAACGCCGTCAGCGGCGAGTTAGTTCCCCGTGCTATGAAAGCCCTGGCGCAGACAGGCTACAAAACCATGTGCGCCGCCGGAGGCGTGGCTGCCAACTCCATCATCCGTGCGGATTTGGAGGCAGCCTGCAAAAAGGCGGACTGCCAGCTCTACCTGCCGCCGCTGCGCCTTTGCGGTGATAACGGCTCCATGATTGGCGCACAGGGATATTACGAGTTTCTTGCGGGCCATACGGCAGACATGGCGTTGAATGCCTTTGCCACCCGCGATATCGACGCCTGACTGGATTCAGAGGGATCGTTTCTGCAAAGCAGAAACGATCCCTCTATTTTTATAGAGCAAAACCTTCCCCCAGTCGAGCCGATAGCCCCGGCCTTCCACAGCCGCTCAATCCTGTCTGGATATTTTTCGGGTGTTTTTTGCAGCATGCACTCCAAAAATGAATATTGCGAATTTATGAACAAGCCTTGTAAAGCGAGTCAACTTGCACTTTTGCATCGGGCTTATTTTTTCTATTAATTTCAAAGAAAATCCTCCGATTTTTTCGTAAAGAACGTATAAATTTTCCGAATTAAAATATTATGTAAATTATTTTGTCAATTTTAGTCGCCTAGTTTTTTCAATACAAGGAAACCCATTTTTACCCAATTTATTAAAATTTGTTTATTTATCAACGATTTACAGGCTGTTGAAAACCCTGTGGAAAAAGTGGATAACTTTTTGTAGTCTCAAGTTACAAAATATGTTATGTAAATTTATTTTTTTGTTTCAACCTTTTTATTGTTATTTATTTTTAGTTCTCCGACAATTTCAAAGCAGAGATTTTGGGGGTTTCAGAGTAAAGATGTAGCTTTGGCTTTGGATGCGCAAAGCCTCTGGTCAAATCGCTGATTTTTTCCTGCAATATTTCTTGCAAAAATACCACTTGTAATATTCGCTTTCATCCTCAATATACACTCAAGTGCCCCACTGTCTATCTTTCGCAAAATTCTTCCGCAGAATTATATTGACGCTCTGACAAAAATGTGGTATCCTATTTAAGGTTTTGAGTTACACTGCTTATCTACTGCTTGTCTTGCTTTAGTTCTGTTTATGGAGCAGGAGTTTTGGTCCGCTTAAGCGAATCAAATGCGCCGATGTGGCTCAATGCTGAAGCAGCTCGCTCATAATTTGAGTGCCAATTAAATATGCTACTGTGGCTCAGTTGGTAGAGCAGCTGATTCGTAATCAGCAGGTCGCCGGTTCAAGTCCGGCCAGTAGCTCCAGAAAGAAGTCTTGAGGAATCAAGGCTTCTTTCTTTTTTAGTATAGAGCTGCACTCAACGAGCGCTTTTTTCTTGCATTCTGCGGATTGCCGCGTTTTAGCCTTTAATGAGATTTCTGCTCCTGCAAGGGGACCGAAAACGCTGGCAGCACAATCTTTTTGGTTATGAAATGCTGACATGGAAGCGGCCCTCTGGTTTCCTCCAAAGAGCCGCTTGCTTTATAGATTGTGCCAATGTACCCCGGAGGCGCCGGGCAGCGCTTTTCCGAAGTCCTTATGGAAAATCCGAATCGCACAGGCATCTCAGAGCCCAGCAAGCGTGGCCGTGCGGTTGCCCTGTCCACGTTTGGACTCCTCAAATCGGTCATGCATCAGCGGAAGGAGCTTTCCAATACGGTTGAGATATGTCAGCAGGATCAGCATGAAAATCAGGGAAAGAATGTAGGAAAACAGGACGCACAGCACCCAGCCGATCAGGATTCCAATAAAATTGACCAGAATGACCAACTGCAGCAAAATGACGGCCCGCCCCATATGATAGAGATCTGTGGCAAAATCCTGATGGCCCACATCGGCCGCCATCTTGTAAAATCCACGGAACATCAGAGAAATAATCGCCAGATCTACCAGCAGACCGAATGCCGAGTAGGCGGCTGAGAACCACAGTGAAAACTCGACGGGATTCATTCCGCTCACATGGGCGGCAGCCACCTGATAAAAGTCAATCAGGCACAGCGCAATGGAAACGGTCGTGGGGATAATTTCCAGCTTAAAATCCGCAGACAATTTGGAAAAATACAAAAAGCCGGCCAGTAACAAGCCGTATCCCAAAACATCCGGTAGAATATCAAATCCCCGCACGGTAAAATCCAGAATAATGAGAAAGTACCCCCAGAAAAATAATCGAAGTCTTTTATAGTTCATCGTATGTAACCACCTATCGTCAATCTGCGGGCCGGAATGCCCCGCATTATTTGATTCTACCGAACAGGGACGCATTCTCTGGAAGGGAAAAATTTAAAGCCCGCAGTGTGTAAAGCGTCTCCATCGCGTATTCCCGGCCCTGACACGCAGCAGCCTCCCGGCAGTTGCCCGGAACCTCCACGCGCGCGTAGTAACTGTGGTTTCGTTTGCCATGCAGTGCCTTAATCAATCCCACCACGCTCATGATGGAGTCGGATCGGCCCATGATATCCGCCGCAGTCACAGAAAAGACGGCAGCGCATTGCCCGCATCGAAATAGGACCCGCGTGGTCAGTCCGTAAGTTTCTCTGGTCGTCCACGCAGGAATTTCTGACCTACAAAAAGGACAAGTTGGAAGGTTTTCCCCGGCAAATATTCCGATGGACGGGTCGGAGGGCACCTGACGGAACCCACTTTCGTAATCTGGCATGAATGTTTCCCTCCCGTGAAATTGGTCTGGGGTCGGGACTGCGGCTGCGCCGCAGTCCCGATTTCAGTTAGGGCCTTTGAAACAATACGCTGGGGTGATCCGCGTCGATCACGCAGGTAGCCCCCAGCGGAATAGTAGCGGTTGGGGTGCAGTGCCCGGCCATAATATTGTAGATCACAGGCTTATGGTAGTCGGCAAAGAGGTCTTTGAGCAGATCCTCCCAGAGGAAGGCTGGGTTATAGTCGTTGGTGCAGTTGCTCATAGCGCCGAAAACAATCCCAGCCGCGTCATCCAGCTTGCCCGCATATTTCAGATGATACAGCAGCCGATCCAAACGCCAGATCGTTTCGTCCACGTCCTCCATAAACAGGATTTTGCCCTTGACCTCCAGTTCATAAGGTGTACCGATGGCGGCGCACAGCAGCGTCAGATTTCCGCCCACAATCGGCGCTTTCGCGCGTCCCTTGCCCAGCGCCTTGATCGGCACGCCTTCGGGATTGGCAAGGGCTGTCTCATTTCCCATATTCAGCATGGTTTCAAAGCTGGCTCGGGTAAACGCATCATAGTCGTCCACCACGTTGGAGCTGACCATAGGGCCGTGAAACGTCACCATTTGGCACTGTTGATTAAACAGGAGATGAAAATTTGTGATATCGCTGTACCCAATAAATGGTTTGGGGTTGCGGCGGATTACGTCCAAATCCAGTTTATCCAGCACCCGGGTGCTGGAATCGCCGCCCCGCAGACACCACACCCCCTTTACCTCCGGGTCTGAAAAGGCCCGCATCATCTCGTCAGCCCGCTTTTCGCCGGTTCCGGCGGAATAGCCGTTTTGCAGGCATTCATCCAACGGCCGATAGATTTTTACCCGATAGCCCAAGTTCTCTACCGCACGAATGCACGATCCGATTCTCTGCGAAGAAACGGGAGAAGACGGTGCAATGATGGCAACTGTGTCTCCTTTTTTGAAAGTTTCCGGAAAAATCATACTTGCTCCTTTCTACATCGGACAACCGGTTTATACGTAAAATCAATAGCCAAAGAAAAGGTTACAAATGAAAACAGCGACGATTAGGCTGATAAAGTCTACAATCAAACCAACAGGAATCGTATGGCGCGTCTCCTTGATGCTGACAGCGCCAAAATACACCGCCACCGCATACATGGTTGTTTCTGTGGAGCCCATGGCGATGCTGGCCATGCGGCCAATTTGGCTATCCGCGCCGTAAGTTGTCATCAGCTCAGAGGCCGCGCCGCCGGACAAGGAACGCATGATGCCCATGGGAAGAATTTCAGAGGGCATCCCGATCAGGCCGGTGATGGGACTGAGGATTGTGCTGAGAATCTGCATCGCGCCGGAAGCACGGAAAATACCAATGGCCACCAGCATGGCCACCAGATACGGAATGATGCGAACCGCGGTGGTGAAGCCTTCCTTCGCCCCGTCAACAAAGGCGGCATAAACGTTGATTCTCCGAATCAGGCCCATCAGTGGGATGAGAACCAGAAGAAACGGAACGGCGTAGTCGGAAATCGTACCTAATACAGTTTGAAACATGCAGAATCACTCCCCTTCCTCATCATTTGGCGCAGCGTTATCCGCCGCAGCTTCGTCCGAATCCGGCATCGCCTTGTAGTTTTCAAGTTAATAGTGCCTGGGTCTTCCGAACAGCTTGCACAGGATCACCGCGAAAACCGTGGAAATCGTGGTGGCCAAAACGATGGGGGCGAGAACTTCCGTGACGTTGGTGGAACCGGCGCCCTGACGCAGGGCCAACACGGTGGCAGGAATCAGCGTTACCGAAGATGTATTGATTGCCAGGAACATAACCATGGCGTCCGTGGCAACGCCCTTTTTGGTGTTCAGCGTGTCCAATTCAGCCATGGCCGTCAGGCCCAGCGGCGTGGCGGCGTTTCCAAGGCCGAGGATGTTCGCCGCAATATTCATGACCATGGAACCCATAGCGAGATGATCCTCCGGTACATCCGGGAACAGGCGCTTCATAACCCCCCCCCGCAGGGAATGCGCCAGCACCTTGACAAGTCCGGCCTTATCGGCAATCCCCAGCAGGCCCAGCCAAAGCGTCATCACGCCAGTCAGGCTGAATGCGATATCAAAGGCAGTACCGGCAAAGTCCAGAGCAGCCTGAGAGACGGCAGTGATGCTTCGGGTAAAGCCGGTATAGATGGTTCCCACAATAATCAGGCCAGCCCAGATCCAACTGAGTAAACCAATCTTTTCTTCTCGTCGTTTTTTTCATGATATCATTCCTTTTCCTTTTGGTTTTGGGGCTTCCGTTAAATAGAAGGGCAGGACCTTATTTAACGGGTTGCTTCTGTTTCGGCGCTCTTTCAGCAGTTTCTGCTGTCAGCGGCGCGGAAAACAGAGACGGCGGCAATTTGGCCGCCACGAAACCCGGTCATTCTGCGGAGATGTCCAAATTGCTAACGGTGGCTGCGGCAGGGCAATGCACACTTGTTCAAGTTGATCCACATTTCTCCATGGATTTCCTCCCCTATCATCCTCTTGCTCGGCTGATTGAATGTGCTTGCGTAACAAATTGACTTGTATGTTTCGTGGCTGTCCCATTAAATTTTACAACAAGGCAGGTACCAAAATACCAAAACTGCAATTTTTTGGAGAGTTTGCAAAAAAAGCTGAGCAAAGTTTATAAATGCCGCCTAAAAACATATCAAAGGTAGGCATGCGGTAATCTAAGTTTCGTGGATGTTTTGCCGCCGCGCCGGAAAAGTTTTAATTAAGCAGACAAAATTAGGATTAAACGGGATGAAAATCAGGAGAAAACGCCTGTTTATATAAAAATTGGCGTTCCACCTTTTTAATAGATTCCACAGTCGCTAATATAATGACCTCGACTTGTATGAATCGTGTGTACCTTCCCGAAAAACTTGACAAGATGAAGGTGCTTCGCGATGAAGATTGAAGAAATGAAAAAAGCAATGGTGGGCTATGTAAACACGCCGTTGGAACTGATGCCCGCACTGACAAAGGAATTGGGCAGGGGCCGCCTCTACATCAAGCGCGACGACATGACCGGGATTGCCCTCGGCGGAAATAAGGCCCGGAAATTGGACTACATTGTGCAGTATGCTCTGGACAACGGCTATACGGCCCTGATGACCTTTGGGGGCATTCAGACCAATCACGGGCGGCTGACCGCCGCAGCCGCCATTCGCTATGGCCTCAAACCGATTCTGGTTCTCAAGGGCAAAAAGCCGGATTACATGTCCGGAAATCTCCTGCTGGATCGTATGATGGGCTGCCGCCAGCGAAATTGCGTTAAAGCTGGACGATTCCCTCTTTCTAGAAAGCACCAAGTTTCAGAAACATACCGCCACGCTGGGCTCGGTGGACCATTCTCTGCAACAGATTTCCTCTCACAATCCGACCGTTGAGAACAAAATGGAAATTATCCTGAATTCTCTCGATCAGGGCATCGTGTTCATCGACGAAAAGGACTCCGTGAGTCTGATTAACGCTGTGGCGCGGGAGCTTCTGGCCGTTCACCGCACGGAAGTGCTGGGTCGGCCGGTGGCGAAGGCTTTTTCCTTCCTTTTGATAAAGCGCCTTACGGCCAACAGTCCGTCAAACCCACACTGATTTGTATGCGAAGCCTTAATCCGGGCATAACTGTAATGCAGCTGCGCATCCACGGCCAGTATCTGGGCGCATTCGCGCTGTTGCAGCGGTTTGAAGAAGGCAAGAACCGCCAGAATACGCTCCATCTGCAAATGATTCGGCAGAGTCACCGCGCCAAATATACCTTTGAGGATACCATCGGGGAATCGCCCGCCGTTCCAAGAGCCACGGAGATTGCCAAACCCATGGCCGGAAACAACGTCTCCATTCTGCTGGATGGAGAGTCCGGAACCGGAAAAACTCTTTGTGCAGGCAATCAACAACGCTTCCCCCCGGCGGAACAGCAGCTTTCGCCGTGACCTCTATTATCGCATCAACGTCATCCCCATTCATATTCCGGCCTTGCAGGAACGACGGGGCGACGTGATGCTGCTCATTGACCACTTCCAGCGCCTGCTTGGCATTCATTTCACACTGACAGAACGGGCGCAAGCCGCTATCTGGCGTCATCCTTGGAAGGGCAACATCCGAGAACTGCGCAATTGTGTGGAATACCTCAGCTATATGGAGCTTCCGGTGGTGGATCTTGAAAATCTGCCTGCGCAGTTTCACACCATCCCCGCCGCGGGTCCTGCTGACTGGGGCCTTCTCCCCGGCGAAAAAGCCGTCTTGTTCGCACTGGGTGAAGCAGCCTTGCGGGGTAAGGGGCTTGGACGCAAAGGGGTTCAGCATATCTGCGCGGTCCGGGGCGTCTCCATGACGGAGTATGAAATTCGTCATGGACTGCAAGCGCTGCAAAACCACGGCTACACAGAGGTGGAAACGGGACGGGACGGAACGCGGCTATCGCCCGCCGGTTTGCGAAAGTATCGAAAAATTTTAGAAAAAGCGAATGAAAACCCGGCTGGCATTTCGATGCCAGCCGGGTTTTTGATGAATCGAATGCAAGGCGCGAGGCATTGGTGCAGCGACCCAAAAGCGCCTTTAGGCGTAACGTCCAGTGGACTTAGAAAACCTTTTTAATGCGTTCCACTGCGTTTTTTGTCGCCTCAGCGTCCCCGAAGGCGGTCAGCCGAACAAACCCCTCGCCTCTGGGGCCAAAGCCCACGCCGGGCGTCGTCGCCACATTGGCCTTATCCAGCAGCAGGCTGAAGAAGTCCCATGAACCCATACCGCCCGGGGCTTTGAGCCAGATATACGGCGCATTACTCCCGCCAAAGCACTGATATCCGGCGGATGCAAGACTCTCGCGGATGATCTTGGAGTTATTCCGATAGTATTCAATGGACTCCATCACTTGTGCATGGCCCTCTGGCGTGTAAATGGCGGCGGCGCCTCTTTGAATAACATAGGGAACGCCGTTAAACTTGGTGCACTGCCGGCGGTTCCATAAACCGTTCAGTTTTGTTCCACCCCGCTCCAGCTCCAGAGGAATCACGGTATAGGCACAGCGATTCCCGGTAAAACCGGCTGTTTTGGAAAAAGAACGAAATTCGATGGCACAGGTGAGCGCCCCTTCAATCTCAAAAATACTATGGGGGACTTCCGGGTCATGAATAAATGCCTCATAAGCGGAATCATACAGGATGATGGAACCATTGGCATTGGCATAGTCCACCCATGCCTTCAACTGTTCTCGGGTCGCCACGGCGCCCGTGGGGTTGTTGGGGAAACAGAGATAAATGATGTCCACCTTTTCCTTGGGAGGCTCAGGTGAAAATCCGTTTTCTTCAACACAGGGCAGATATGTCAGCTTGCTCCAACGACCCATCTGCTCCAGATAGTCGCCTGCCCGACCGGCCATGGCGTTTGTATCCGCATACACGGGGTACACCGGGTCACACACCGCCACGGTATTGTCCACTCCGAAAATGTCGCCGATATTGCCGCAATCGCTTTTTGCACCGTCGGAAACAAAAATTTCATCGGGGCTGATCGCCACGCCGCGGGAGGCATAATCGTTTTGGGCGATGGCCTCTCGAAGAAAAAGATAGCCCTGTTCCGGCCCATAGCCATGGAAGCCTTCAAAGGTACCCATCTCCTCCACAGCGTCGTGCATGGCCTTGATAACTGCCGGTACCAGAGGACGGGTCACATCCCCAATCGACAATTTCGTGATCCGGGCATCGGGGTGAGCGGAGGTATAGGCGGCAATCCGCTTTGCCACATCGGAGAACAGATAGCTGCCGGGCATCTTCAAAAAGTTTTCATTGACTTTTACCATAACGGCCTCCTTTTTCTTCTGGTGTCCGCGCACCAACTTTTCAGCAGTCAGTAAAACGGTGGTCCGCCGATGTCTCTCACTG
>JABNAD010000150.1_pt1 | contig 59650 bp, 44 predicted proteins | sample 7240381 | NCBI WGS metagenome assembly JABNAD01 (sample SAMN11332834, study PRJNA596920) | anaerobic digester metagenome | biome: digested sludge; isolation source: digested sewage sludge-derived enrichment culture grown on H2/CO2 | place: Germany: Goettingen
ACCATTCCCACCTTCACCCCAAGATTCATCATAACCTGAGCAAGGGGACGAACCAGTTCCTTATCATAAACTCCCATCAGCTCCATGTTTGCTCCTGCAGGATTTGCAAGGGGCCCCAGGATATTAAAAATTGTTCTCACACCCAATTTTTTTCTCACAGGTGCCACAAACTTCATGGATGGGTGATATTTCTGTGCGAACATAAAGCAGATATCATTTTCCTCTAGGCATTTGGTCATAGTCTCTGTTTCAGCAGTAATGTTTACACCTAAGCTTTCTAAAATATCTGCCGCACCGCATTTACTGGATACGCTTCTGTTTCCATGCTTTGCAATAGGCACCCCTGCCGCAGAAATGACAAAAGCGGAAATCGTAGAGATGTTAAAAGTAAACGCTTCATCCCCACCTGTGCCCACAATTTCAAGGACATCCTTATCGTGGAGCAGTCTGGTGCAAGCTTTGCGCATCCCTTTTGCACTTGCGGTAATTTCGTCTATGGTCTCGCCCTTCATGCGAAGAGCTGTCAAATATGCCGCCATTTCTGCTTCCGAAGCATTTCCCGTCATAATTTCATTCATGACCTCTTCTGCCATTTCCGTTGAAATATTCTGTCTTTCCATCGCCAGTTTTATTGCTTCTTTTATCATATAAAATTCACCTCCAATTATAATTATAGTTCCAAAAAGTTCTTCATTATCTGACTGCCATACTGAGACAAAATGGATTCAGGATGAAATTGCAAACCATAAATCTCTTTGCCTTTTACCTTTATCGCCATAACTTCACCCTCAACTTCCCCAATAATTTCAATGGTTTCAGGTATTGTGCTTCTCTCTGCCACAAGAGAGTGATATCTTGCCGCCATTATTTTTCTGGGTAAGTCTTTAAAAATTGTTGCAGTATTATCTATCTTAATTTCACTTTGCTTGCCATGCATCAGCCTTTTTGCATGAATGATTTTAGCGCCGTAAACCTCACAAATCGCCTGATGCCCTAAGCAAACCCCCAAAATTTTATACCGATCCCCAAGCTTTTGAATGAGCTCTTCACTAATTCCCGCTTCATGGGGGTAACAAGGCCCCGGCGATATGATAATGCTATCAGGATGAAGATCGTCAATTTCCTCAGGAGTAATGCTGTTGTTTCTAAAAACCCGTATGTCTTCATCAAACTGGTATGCAAGCTGTACCAGATTGTATGTAAAGCTATCAAAATTATCAATTACAACAATCATAAATCATTTGCCTCCCTTGCATTAATAATGGCGTTGATGACTGCCTTCGCTTTGTTTTCACTCTCTAAAAATTCTGTTTCCCCAACGCTGTCGGCCACAATACCGCCTCCCGCCTGAACAAAAACCTTGTTGTTTTTCTTCACCGCCATACGAATGGCAATGCAAGTATCCAAGTTCCCGGTAAAGTCAATGTATCCCAACGCCCCGCCGTAAACACCCCTGGGGCATCGTTCTGTTTCCTCAATGATTTCACAGGCTCTCACCTTTGGCGCACCGGAGAGGGTACCTGCGGGAAGGATTGCCTTAACTGCATCATAAGCATCCAACCCGTTATTCAATTCTCCATTTACCTCAGAGCAAATGTGCATGATTTTCGAATATTTTATGACCTTCATATATTCAGAAACTGAAACCGTTAAGGGCTTTGCTATCCTCCCAATATCGTTCCTCGCCAAATCCACAAGCATATTGTGCTCGGAAAGCTCCTTTTCATCTGCCATCAGTTCTTTTTCAAAAGCCGTATCCTCCTCCTCCGTTAATCCCCTCGGTCTTGAGCCTGCAATTGGGAAGGTAGAAAGCTTTCCATCCCGAAGCTTTACAAGAGTCTCGGGGGAAGCAGAAATGATTTGCGTTTTCTCACACTGCATAAAAACCATATATGGCGAAGGATTTGTGGTTCTAAGCACCCGATAGGCATTGAGCAAACTGTCGTTGTAATCTGTTTCAAAACGCCTTGAAATAACAGCCTGAAAAATATCTCCATCGTAGATATACTCTTTCACCCGTTCCACAGCCTGACAAAATTCCTCTTTTGTGAAATTACAAGTAAAATGGGGCACGCACTTGGTCATCTCACGTTCTGTTGGCACCTGATTGGTTATAAATGCCGATAGACTTTCTATCTCCGATACTGCCTCACCATAGTTTTCTAGAATATGATCCGTTTTCATGTTCACAATAATCTGGATTTTTTGTTTCAAGTGGTCATAGGCAATCACCTTATCAAAAAGCATGAAATCATAATCATCCATTTCATCTTTCGAAATATGTAAGGTTGGCTCACAATAGCCAATCATGGAATAAGCAAAATATCCCACCAAACCTCCTGCAAATGGGGGCATATCCGGAAGCTTTGGCGCTTGATATTGCTTCATTAGCTTCCTAAGTGCCTCAAAGGGCTCCTCCTGTATTTGCTTTTGACCCCCATTCTCTTCCAGTGTTACTTTGCCATTCTTACACCTAATTCGCATACTGGGGTTAAACCCAAGAAAGGAATACCTGCCCCACTTTTCGCCTCCCTCTATGCTCTCAAGGAGAAAAAAACGTTGATGATTCTGGGAAATTCTTCGCAACAAAGTAATCGGTGTAATGACATCGGCGTAAATCTCCTTTGCAATAGGTATCATGTCATATTTCTCTGCCAGCTTGCTAATTGTCTCTGCGTTTGGTTTCATGCTCATAACAGTTCCCCCTTCAATTTTTGGTAATAAAAAAAGCCTTTGCCCCTTAACCAAGGGACAAAGGCTTATAGCTTCTGCGATACCACCCAAATTACCTAAATTCAAAAAAATTCAGATCACTCATTTTATGTACAAACATACACACCCCACTGATAACGGACAGGGTTCCCGTCGGACATTACTCTCGCCATAGCGATTTCTTTCCGCCCTCACAAGTCCATTCGGAACAACAACACTGCCGCTTCACACCAACCAACGACTCTCTGAAAGTGATTTGTTATGCCTACTCTTCTTGTTCTACGGTTTCAATTTTTGCTAATTGTAGCACTTGCATTTTCGTCTGTCAAGTACTATATGTAATAATATTTCGTTATAGTTCAAAATATACTCAAACATTTCTTCCTGATAGAGTTTAGTGTTGATGATTCAACCCACCCTAGCGCAACAATTTTAAAATCTCCTTTATGCATCATACAACAGTACAAATTAGAAAAGTGCATCTGGATGCGCTCTTCAAAAATATAAGTAAAATATAACTTACACAAATATTTCGCCCTTCAAATAGAGAACCGCACCGCCACGTATGCGTACCCGCTCTCCATCATTTTTACAGCGCAAAATGCCCCCTCTTTGAGAAACCTGCTTTGCAACCATCTCCTCCTTACCCAGTTTTTTCGCCCAATAAGGAATCAACGTGCTATGGGCAGAACCTGTAACAGGGTCTTCATTCACTCCCGCTTTTGGAACAAAGCATCTGGATACAAAGTCAAATTCCGTCCCCCTTGCCGTTGCAATTAAAATCATACCTTCTTCCAACTTCTCTACTTTATCAAAATCAGGATTTAATGCTATTACGCTTTTTTCATCCTCCAATAACAAAACTAAATCTCTGGACAAGTATGCTTCTAAGGGCTTAGCTCCAATTGCTTTTTCCATTTCTTCTGTTACCTCGATTTCCTTAGGCATCCAGCTTGGGAAATCCATTTCAAGTAAGTCTCCACTTTTCGTAACAGTTAAAATACCACTTAATGTGGAAAACTCCATTTTCGTAACTTCTGTATCAAGATAATTTGCAACGACAAAGGCGGCTCCTAAGGTTGCATGACCACAAAGGTCAATCTCAACTTTTGGTGTAAACCACTTTAGATCATATTTTCCCAGTTCTCTTTTGAAAACAAATGCCGTTTCCGATAAATTGTTTTCCGCGGCAATACTCTGCATCATCTCTTTTGATAATGGCTCCTCCATCACACAGACTCCCGCAGGATTTCCCCCAAATACATTTTCCGCAAAGGCATCTACAACGAAATATTTCATAAACATCGCTCCTCTCCTTGATAATTTGAATAAATACATCTATAATACAATTATAATTTGCACATTGTATGGCTTCAAGCAAGAAATTGTATGTCATACAAAAAAGGAGAACAATTATGCCTGTTAACTCTTTTGAAGATTACCCTATGTCTTGGAAACCAGAAAAGTCAAAATTAACACAGCCATTATATCTTTCTTTGGCAGAGCTTCTTGAACAAGATATTAAAAACGGTACACTGGTGCCCCATACAAAGCTACCTCCTCAGAGGGAGCTTGCAGACTATTTGGATATCAATTTAAGTACTGTTACAAAAGCTTTCAAGCTGTGTCAGTTAAATGGATTTCTATATGCTGTTATCGGCAGAGGTACCTTCGTATCTCCAAATGCAGGTGTTTCCATTGCCATTCAAGATACCAAAACAAATCGAAATACCATTGAATTTGGGATTATAAAACCATTAGATTTTATGAATCAATATACAGAAGAGGCAATGAAAAAGGTTCTTGCAAACAGTGCCGTAGATTCCCTTTTGGACTATAGTGCTCCCTTCGGCTCACCCTATCAAAAAAGCGCCGCATTAAAGTGGTTCTCGAAATTCGGGCTTCATCCCCATGCAGAAGATATTTTTTTTACCACCGGAGGACAAAATGCCTTTGCGGTTGTGCTCATTACGTTATTCCACCATGGCGATAAAATTGCAACTGACCGCTTTACTTATTCCAACTTTATTGAGCTGGCAAATATGCTAAATATTAAACTTGTACCCATTCAAGGGGATGAAAAGGGGATTCTCCCCGAGGACTTAGAGATGCAATGCCGCTTACAGGGTATACAGGGCGTATATGTCGTTCCTACTTATAGCAACCCCGTGGGAACCTTAATGGATACCCCCCGAAAAGAGGCCTTGGCAAAAGTCATCAGAAACCATCATTTGACGCTGATTGAAGATGATATTTATGCATTTCTGGCTCCACCAAATTATGTACCTCTATCGGTTTTTTGCCCCCAAGAGGGCTGTTATATCGCAAGCCTATCAAAATCTATCTGCCCGGGGCTACGGGTTGCAATTATGTCTGTGCCTCACCGTTTCACTGCCTTGATTGCCCGAGGCATCTTCAATATTAATGTAAAAACCTCATCAATCAGTATTGAAACAGCGGCATATATGATTCATACCGGCATTGCAGCAGAAGTAATAGATAAAAAGAAAACATTGTCGTTCAAAAGAAATTTGATTTTTGAACAATATTTTCCAAGCAACTCCCCTACGCCTCTATCTTTCTGCCGTTGGCTCCCTCTGCCAGAGGCTCTTTATGATTTGCCTATGGAGCAGTTAGCTATGGAAGAAGGAATCCATTTGTTTCACTCAAACCGTTTTTTGGTGGGAACTCCCCCGAAGGAACAATACCTTCGCATTGCCATTTCCTCTGCAGATACAAAGGAGGATTTAGAATATGGTTTGAAAAAGCTGAAAAGCATTTTGTTTGAGGATGCAAGAAAAGTAACTGATTTCACAATAATCATTTAATAGACTAGGGATTTTCTCTAAAAAGCCTTTTGGATAAAATTTTGCAAATAAACAACAAGGGGTAATGACTCACCTAACACGAAAATATGAATATATTTTTCCACAAAAAAGGATTATTCCAATTATAAGAATAATCCTTTTTATTTATTCCGCTTCTACCAAATCTTCCTCAGCCGGGTTCACATGGACCATACAATGCTTTACTTCTTGAAAATTATTTTCAATGGCTTCATGTACCTGTTCTGCAATGGTATGCGCCTCACTTAATGTCATATGTCTGTTAGCGGCAATTTCCACATCTACATAGATTCTAGCGCCAAATAGGCGCGTTTGCATTTGATCGATGCCCGTTACGCCTTCTTGGGAAAGTATAATATCCCGCATGCGTCCCACAGTCTCTTTGTCACAAGCAGTATCCAACATTTTGTTAATGGCATCCATAAAAATATCATAAGCTGCCTTCACAATAAAAACACAAATAATTACGCTTGCCAAAGGGTCGCATATTGGATAACCCAATCTTGCGCCAATAATACCAACCATACTTCCTATGGAGGACATGGCATCAGAGCGATGATGCCATGCATCTGCCATCAAAGCACCGGAATTCACTTTGTTTGCCGCAGCTCTGGTATACCAGTACATACCTTCCTTCACAACGATGGATGCAATTGCTGCTATCAGCGCCAATATTCCCGGCATTGCTAAGTTCAATTCACTGGCATGGATGATTTTTAAAACACCCTCATAACCAATGATAAGCCCAGTGGCACATAAAATGCCCGCCAGAATCAATGCCGCCACACATTCAATTCTTTCATGGCCATACTGATGATGCTCATCTGATTCCTTTGCTGATAATTTGTATCCTATCATCACAACAATGGTACTAAGTACATCTGACGCAGAATGAATACCATCGGAAACCATGGCACCTGAACTGGCAATCACACCTGCTGTCACCTTGCCAACAGACAAAATAATATTGGCAATCATTGTTTTCGCAGATACCCTCATTACAATTTTCGCATTTTCTTCAGCTTTGCTTATCTTTGCATCCAAAATAAAAACCTCCATTTTCATCCCTATTTTATTCTATCCAAATGTAGGCCAGAAAATAATGTAAAAAACGCCCACAAGGAACATATTACTGTCCCGCAGGCGTTTTATCTGCTGCTGCTTGCCCGGCCACATGGCTATTCTGCCATTGCCTGATCAGTTCTTAACATTTTAATATAAGAAATTGTTTTTTTCAAGTATTTTTTAAAATTACGCTTTCCTGTTCTTACTCCTTAAACAGATCCTTCATTTTTTCAGAAAAAGATTTCTTTTCTTCAGAAGTACTCTTACTTTCATTGGTATTAACAGTCTCATCTTTATAGAACTGTCGCAACAAATCTTTCTGTTTTTCACTCAAATCCGTAGGAATTTTCACCTTTAGGGTAACTACCTGATTTCCACGAACTTTGGGGTTTCTTAAATTGGGGATACCAACGCCCCTTAAAGTCACTACTGTTTCCGGTTGCGTTCCGGGTTTAACAGTATATTTCTGCTCACCATCAATGGTTTTAATGGTGATTTCGCCACCTAAAGCCGCTTGCACAAAGGTAATAGGCACATCGCAAAATACATCAAATCCCTTTCTGATAAACAATGGGTCTGGCTGCACATAAACGGTTACCAATAGATCTCCGTAGCCACCGCCATTTTCGCCAATTTCCCCCTTGTTTGCAAGACGGATGGTCTGACCGTTATCGATGCCTTTGGGAATATTCACTTCATATTTTTTATTCTTCTTCACCTTACCTGTCCCACGGCAAGTGGAACAAGGATCTTTAATAATTTTTCCAGTACCTTGACACTGACTACAAGTACGCACTGAGGTAACAGATCCAAACATGGACTGTTGAACAAATCTCTCCTGTCCTGTGCCATTACATTTGGGGCAGCTTTCCGCATGGGTTCCCGCTTTTGCCCCTGTGCCATGGCAGGTTTCACATTCATCGTATATGCTTACGGAAATTTCCTTAGTGCATCCAAATGCAGCCTCTGCAAAGCTAAGCTGGATGTTTACGTTTATATCACTGCCACGTCTTGGGCCGGTTCTGCGGGTGCTTCCGCTAAACCCACCAAAGCCGAACATACTACCGAAAATATCGCCCAAATCTCCCATATCAAAACCTTGGCCATAAAATCCGCCGCCTGCACCGCCCTGTTCAAAAGCTGAATGGCCAAACTGGTCATATTGCGCTCTTTTTTGAGAATCGTTCAAAACTTCATAGGCTTCATTGACTTCTTTAAATTTTGCCTCAGCCTCTTTATCTCCGGGGTTTTGGTCAGGATGATATTTCACCGCCATCTTACGATAAGCCTTTTTCAGCTCTGCGTCAGAAGCATCTCTGCTTACCCCCAGTATTTCATAATAATCTCTTTTCTCTGCCAACTTCCTCACCACCTTATTCCTTCAAGGTCTATTTACAGCAAAAGCAGGGGCGGATAACCGCCCTTGCCATGCAGAACTCTTTTATTTTACAGTTCTTTGCCTTCGCCGTCAACCACATTTGGGTCTGCACCATTAGGGTCTGCACCATTAGGGTCTGCACCCTGAGCTGCCTGTGCCTGCTGATACAGTTTTTCAGAAATCTTATAGAATTCCTGTGTCAACGCTTCTGTTGCGGCTTTCAACTTCTCAACATCAGCCTCAGTCATTGTTTCAGCGTTCATATCCTTAGCTGTATCTTTCAATTTGTTTAATTCAGCTTCTACAGCGCTCTTTTCTTCATCACTCAGCTTGCCCTCCAGCTCGCCCAGTGTTTTTTCTGTCTGGAAGATCAAAGAATCCGCTTCATTTTTTGCATCAATTGCTTCTTTTCTCTTTCTATCATCTTCTGCAAACTGTTCTGCTTCTTTAACTGCCTTATCAATTTCATCATCGCTGAGGTTGGACCCTGCGGTAATGGTAATTTTCTGTTCTTTGCCTGTGCCCAAATCCTTAGCCGAAACGTTTACAATACCGTTGGCATCAATATCGAAAGATACTTCAATCTGAGGAACACCACGTCTTGCTGGTGCAATACCATCCAGTTTAAAACGTCCTAATGTTTTATTATCCTTAGCCAAAGGTCTTTCACCCTGTACAACGTGGATATCAACTGCTGTTTGATTATCATCTGCTGTGGAGAAAACCTGTTTTTTGTTTGTAGGAATTGTAGTATTTCTGTCGATGAGCTTTGTTGCAACGCCGCCCAATGTTTCAATACCCAAGGACAAAGGTGTTACGTCTAACAGAAGGACACTACCTGCGCCTTCGTCACCTGCTAATTTACCACCCTGAATTGCTGCACCAACTGCAACACACTCATCAGGGTTAATGCCTTTGAAAGGCTCTTTTCCTGTATATTTTTTCACTGCATCCTGAACGGATGGCATTCTTGTGGAACCGCCAACCAATAATACCTTGTCAATTTCACTTGCGCTAAGACCAGCATCAGACAATGCCTGACGAACAGGGCCCATAGTGCCATCAACCAAGTCAGCTGTTAACTCATCAAATTTTGCTCTGCTCAGGGTAACATCCAAGTGCTTAGGACCATCCTGATTCATAGTAATGAAAGGAAGGTTGATGTTTGTTGTTGTCACTGTAGAAAGCTCTTTTTTCGCCTTTTCTCCAGCTTCTTTTAATCTTTGCATTGCCATTTTGTCTTTGCTTAAGTCCATTCCTTCAGCTTTTTTAAATTCAGCCACTAAAAAGTCAATTACTCTCTGGTCGAAGTCATCACCACCCAAACGAGTGTTACCATTTGTGGAAAGAACTTCGATAACGCCATCACCAATTTCGATAATGGAAACGTCGAATGTACCACCGCCTAAGTCATAAACCATAATTTTCTGTTCGTGCTCGTTATCCAAACCATATGCCAATGCGGCAGATGTAGGCTCGTTTATAATACGTTTAACTTCCAAACCTGCAATACGACCTGCATCCTTAGTTGCCTGTCTCTGAGCATCATTGAAATAAGCTGGAACAGTAATAACTGCTTCAGAAACGGTTTCACCCAAATAGCTTTCTGCGTCTGCTTTTAATTTCTGCAAAACCATTGCGGAAATCTCCTGAGGAGAATAGCCTTTTCCTTCAACATCTACTTTATAATTTTCGCCCATTCTTCTTTTAATGGAACTGATTGTATTGTCAGGGTTTGTGATCGCCTGACGCTTTGCAGTTTCGCCAACCAGTCTTTCACCATTTTTTGCAAAACCTACAACGGAAGGTGTTGTTCTTGCACCATCACTGTTTACAATAACAACAGGCTGACCGCCTTCCATAACTGCAACGCAAGAGTTGGTTGTTCCTAAGTCAATACCAATAATTTTTCCCATAACCTTATCCTCCTATTGATCAATAATATCTATTTTTTTAGTTAGCGACCTTTACCATACTATGGCGTATGACTTTGTCTTTATATTGATAACCCTTCAGCATTTCCAGAATGATTTCGCTTTCTCCATAGTTCTCATCATCCTCATGGGCAACCGCCGCATGCAGGTTGGGATCAAACTTCTCTCCCAAGGCTTTAATTTCTTCTACGCCTAAACCATGCAAAACCTCCTGAAATTGCTTTAAGATCATTTGTACACCTATCAAGAAACTATCGTTTTCTTCCGCTTTGCCTTCTTGTGCCGATACAGCTCTTTCCAAATTATCAACTACACTTAAAAGCTTTTCAACGGTATCTCTCACACCATCATCATACATTGTAGCTTTTTCCTTCATAGTGCGTTTGCGGAAGTTATCAAATTCAGCTAAGCTTCGTTGGTATTTATCAAAATTCTCCGCCGCCTGCTGTTCAAGCTTTGAAATCTTTTCTGCAGTATCATCAATGACTTCAACTTCTGTCACTTCTGCTTCTTGTTCTGTGGTTTCAACTATTTCTTCTTTTAAAGTTTCTTCCTGTAATGCCTCTTCTTTCAAGGCTTCATCTCTGTCTTTATTTTCCGCCACTTCATTCCCTCTTTTCTCTATCCATCCTTATTGTCTTTATTATCCGTCAAATTTCTTAATACTCTCTCAATATTTTTTACCATCCCGTTTAAAACGGAAACCACTTGGGAGTAATCCATTCTAGTAGGACCTACAATGCCGATGGTGCCTCTGGTATCATCGCTTAGCTTATAAGTAGCTGTAATCACACTGCAGTCCTTCATACCTTGCACTGTATTTTCACTGCCAATTAAAATTTGCAGATCATTGCATTTGCTTTCTTCAAGCAAGGTCACCAAAACATCCTTTTCCTCTAAGGTTTGGAATAAAGACTTGGCCTTGCTGATATCTGAAAACTCAGGAAAGGCTAACATATTTTTTGCACCACTCATATGGACTTGAACCTTTTCCGCCGATTGCATCGTATTCTCCAGAGCTCTTAAGATTGGCCCTAACAGACTCTTATAGTCTCCAAGCTCGATTTGCAAACGCTGAATAACGCCTTGATCTATCTGCTGCAATGCACAACCTTGAAAAGCCCTGTTTAGATACGCACCTATTTGAAATATAATATCATCATCCGGTGCTGTACCCACTTTGATCACATGGTTTTTCATAAAATTATCTTCTGTTACAATAACCAGAAGCACAGAAGCCATATCTAGTGGCAGCAACCTTATTTGCTTAATTCTCGCCCTTTGTCCCACAGGCTCGGAAATAAAAGTGGTGTAGTTTGTTAAAGCGGAGAGCACCTTTGCAGTTTCCTCCATCAAGTAATCAATCTGGCTGATATCTCTAGAAATGACACTTTGCAAATAGCCTTGTTCATCTAAGCTTAATTCTCGCTTTTGCATCAGGTGATCCACATAAAGCCTATACCCCAAATCTGATGGGATACGTCCCGAGGATGCATGGGGTTGCATAATAAAACCCATCTCCTCCAAATCGCTCATTTCATTTCGGATTGTTGCGGAACTAATACCTAGGTTATATTTTTTTGCTATTGTTCTGGAGCCGACCGGTTCCGCCGTTTCAATATAGTCATTGATAATTGCCTGTAGAATCTGAATTTTTCTGTCATTCAACGACATCCGAGCCGCCCCCTCTCTTTCTTTGTTAGCACTCACTTAGCACGAGTGCTAATTCATATACATAAGATAGCACTTGACACCTTATATGTCAAGCGCAAATTGTAAATTTTATTATAATTTTACCAAAGAAAATTTTTAAGTTTTGTTTTGCTTATTCATCCAACAAAAACTCTGTAAAAACCTGATTACTTATATCAATTCCTCTTTGCGTTAGTGCGATTCCTTCTTCTGTTTGTCTTAGCAAATTACTTTCCAAAAGATCTGATATCACCTTATTGTAAACTTCTTTCATCTCAACACCAAAAAGTTCAGAAAATACTTTAAAAGAAACCCCTTCTGTTAGACGAAGCCCCAGAAACATAAACTCCTCCATAGCTGCCTTTTTTAATTGGATTTCACGTTCTTCTTCTAACCTATTTATTTCCCCATCCGCCAAAATATATTTGTCCAAATCATAGGTATTGTGGAAACGGCTTCCTTGAAAATAGGAATGCGCACCTAATCCCATGCCCAAATAGGGCGTGGTCTGCCAATATATTTTGTTGTGCCTACTCTCTCTTCCAGATTTAGCAAAATTCGAAATTTCATAATGGTGGTAGCCTCTTTCTGCTAAAAAAGCTACGGCATAATGATACATTTCTCTGTCCATCTCTTCATTTGTTTCTAAAAGCTCACCCTTTTCGAACTTTTCATAAAATGGTGTGCCTTCTTCTATAATTAAGCTGTAAGCTGAAATATGTTCCGGATCCAATTCCGCAATTTTTTCAAGGGTTTCCTTCCACTCATCAAAAGTCTGGGTGGGCAAGGCGAACATAACATCCAAATTAATATTGTCAAAACCAGCTTTTCTTGCATTTTGAAAATTATTTTGAAATTCTTCTATGGTATGAATGCGCCCTAAAATAGATAACAGCCGATTTTGCCATGCCTGAACACCCATGCTTAATCGGTTAAATCCCATTACTCGCAATGCCTTTGCTTTTTTCTCCTCCAAGGTACCGGGGTTTGCTTCGATGGTGATTTCTGCCTCTTCAACAATAGTAAAAGAAGCTTTTATTTTCTCCAGCAACCTCCTCAACAAGTTTTCAGAAAGCACTGTGGGTGTTCCTCCGCCAAAAAATATGGAAGTAACTCGATAATCCATACACTGTTCCCCACGCTTTTCAATTTCCTGCTCCAGTGCATGGGTGTATGCATCGTATTTATCCTCCTTGTTTCCAAAGGAAGGAAAGTCACAGTAAAGACACTTTCTTTTGCAAAAGGGAATATGCACATATAGCCCTATATTTTTCATGCTACTTCATCCTTTCTTTCCCATATCATAGCATAGGCTTTCCTTGAAAAAAAGGAGAATTTGTGCTATAATTTCTAATTGTGGAAAATAAATCAATTTAATTTTTCTATAAATTCGAAACTGCGAGGTCTTTCCAATGAGTGCTTTTCATGAAATGAAAGAGGAAATAACAGCATTTTTTAATCGCAATCTGGTTCTTAAACTTTTTAAATGGATTAGTGTATTTTTATTCCCATTCTATCTCACCTTAGCAGTAAATTATCTATCCTTTGGTAATACAACCCAATTGTATACACTATTTACGAAGAATTTAGGCTCCTTTACCTTTGGCTTACTATTGGTTTGGTTGGCTTTTCTCTTTTTTGCTGCAGTGATACCTAGTTTTGCCTTATCAGCACTAGTCACCGCCACTCTATTTATTAGTATCTCCTTAGTTGATTATTTTAAGTTTGCAATTTTAGAAGTTCATTTTTTTCCATGGGATATTTATCTGGCTCGAAACGCTTCAAGCTTTACAGAGTTTCTAAGTACCATCGTGATACCTGAAGTCCTTTGGGAGATTCTTTTCAGCACATTGTTTTATTGTATTTTACTTTATTTGATAACACCTAAAATTTCAATAAAATGGCGATTTCGTGTCATGACATCTCCTTTATTTTTGATTGGTTTTTTTCTGCTTATGACAAACCATACCGCTCAACAAGGTTTGTCTCCTTTCTTAGGAATTTCCTCTGAAAAACCAGCGGATCAAAATACGTTTTACGCAGAGCATGGCTTTCTAACTGCCTTTTCTTTGAATTTTGGTAGTGTACAAAATACCAACGCACCTGAAAAATATAGCAAAAGCTATATTCAGCATGCCTTTGAAAAATATCTGCCTGAGAATAACAGCGGAGAAACCTTTCAGAACCCTGATATTGTTGTAGTGCTTTCCGAGGCCTTTTGGGATCCTACGGTTTTAAATGGTGTTACCTTCTCCGATGACCCATTAAAAAACTATCGTAAAATTGCCAAAACCAACCCCAGTGGAAAAATGATTTCCCCAACCTTTGGTGGGGGTACTGTTCGTCCCGAATTCGAAATTTTAACAGGAATGTCCACCAGCGCTTTGCCACCGGGAAACATTCCTTATCAGCAGTATGTAAAAAGCGATATTTTTTCGTACCCAAGAGTTTATAAAAATCTAGGCTATGATACAATGGGCCTGCACACTTATCAAAAAACCTTTTATGACCGTGACAAAGCCTATCCCCATATGGATTTTGATGATTTTCTTGGGGAATATGACCTTCACGCGGAACAACATTGGAACAGCGGGCCATACATTACCGACGAAACCATTGCCGAAGAAGTTGTTTATCAATTGGAACAACCCCATGATGTAGGGGTATTTGTAATGGCAATTACCATGGAAAATCATAGCATGTATCAAAATAAATTCGATGAAAAGGATAGGGTTATTAAAGTAAGTGGGGATAACCTGACTTCCCAGCAAATTTTGACCTTGGAAAACTTCGCCGCTGGCGTCAGAGATTCTGACCGGGCATTAAAATCAATTTACGATTATGTCATGAACCGAGAGAAACCCACAATCGTGCTTTGGTATGGAGACCATCTGCCAACTCTGGGGGATGATTTTGATCCCTATCTGGCAACCAATACCATTTCCCGCCCAACAGCATCCCAATGGTCTGAGGAGGAGAAACACATTATGTTTTCTACCCCATATTTGGTTTTCACCAATTATGATACAGGTAAAGAGTATTTGGCAGACAACCAATCTGTTTCACCTTTTCTTTTGCCTGCTCTTATGGCAGACTACATTGACGCACCCCAGTGCTTGCAAACGAATTTCTTATTGGATTTGTATCGAACATGCCCAATTATGAGTAAATACTATAACTTCTATTCTCCCAATGCTGATAAAACCAAGCGTGAGCAAATGCAGGAACTTCATGAGCTGATGACCTACGATATGCTCATTGGGAAAAACTATATTTCAGAATTAAAGTAACATTTCAACGAATTCTAACCAACTATCCTTTGAAGTAAAACAATTCTCAAAGCATAGTTTTTTAAAAAAGGCATTTCCACACGTTGGAAATGCCTTTTTTATAACTATCTTCTTCTATTTATCTCTATATCCTTGAATATGTGCCATCCCATACAATGGATTGATAACCCTCTTTATCTGTATCTCCTTCGGTGCTAAAACATAATACTCTGGCATTCTTATCAAGCCTTAGTTTTTCCCTCAACTCTTTCAAATCTGGATTTCTCATGATTTCTGCTACTAGCCCAAAGGTTGCTGCGCCGCTTTCTCCTGAAATAATACGAGCATCTCCCTTTGCAGGGTTTCCCAGAATACGCATTCCCTGTGCAGCCACATAATCGGGACAGGAAATAAAATTGTCGGCATACTCCCTCAATATCTCCCATCCAATACTACATGGTTCCCCACAGGCCAGCCCAGCCATAATAGTATCCATTTCCCCTGTCACACAGTGAAGCTCCCCATCCTGTGCCTCTGCAGTACGATAAATACAATCCGCCTTATTTGGCTCAACAATGGTTATTAAAGGGCAGTCCCCTTCATATACTGCAGCAAAAAAAGCGGTTATCGCCCCAGCCATAGAACCTACACCTGCCTGCAAAAAAATATGTGTTGGGTTTTCCTCCATCTGGGTATAGGCCTCGTAAGCCATGGTTCCGTAACCCTGCATAATCCATAAGGGAATATCCTCATAGCCTGCCCATGCAGTATCCTGCACCATAATCCAGCCTTTTTCCTCTGCCTGCTTATGGGCAAAACGAACAGCATCATCATAATTCATGTTTGTAATGAAAGCCTCTGCTCCCTCAGAAAGAATGTTATCTAATCGCTCCTTTGCACTACCCTTTGGCATATAAACCACTGACTTTTGCTTTAAGGCTCTTGCCGTCCAAGCAACCCCTCTGCCGTGATTTCCATCTGTAGCTGTAACAAAGGTCATCTCTCCTAAAGCTTTTCTTGTTTCCTGTGAAATTAATTCATTGTATGTAATATCATCTATATTTTTCCCTATTTTTTGGGCCATAAAATTTCCTATAGCAAAGCTGCCCCCCAAAACCTTAAAGGCGTTCAAACCGAATCGAAAGGACTCATCTTTGATTAAAATATCCCCCAGCCCCAACTCCTTGGCAGTATTTTTCAAAGAAATCAAAGGGGTTTTTTGATACACAGGAAAGCTACTGTGAAATTCCTGCACCTTTTTAGCGTTTCCCAAGCAAAATTTCCTTAGGTTTCCCTTTTGCCTACCCTGCCGACTATATTGCACAAGTTTAAATTTTTCTTTCAACACAATCCCTCCCCGAAACATTTTTTGCCTTTTAATCAGTATACTAACTTTTCTCTCTTGCCGCAATATAGTAAAGATGAATGAAAATAAAACAACCACGCGTTAAATGCGTGGTTGTCTTCTCCACAAAAAAGCAGCAGGGATTTTCTCCCTACTGCCTATATATTATCTCTCTTTTTTGGGTAGTAATGTGTACCAAACAGAACCGGAAATACAAATGGAAGAGTAAGCTCCTACAATGATACCTACCATCATAGGAAGAGCAAATTCTTTAATAGATTGTACACCGATTACATATATTGAACCCACGGTAAAGAATGTAGTTACCGATGTATTAATTGATCTGGCCAATGTTTGACTAATACTCTTGTTGATTTTCTCAGCAGTTTGATGGGTAGAAAATCTATCGTGATTTTCTCGAACTCTGTCAAAAATAACAATTGTTGCATTGATGGAATAACCCAATATAGTTAGGATTACTGCAATAAATGAGTTATTCACCGGGATTCGGAAAATAGCGTAAGTGGCTATTACAATTAAAATGTCGTGCAACAAAGAAATGATAGCACTGCCACCAGCTCTGATATCTCTAAATCGAATAGAAATATAGATTAACATTGCAACACAAGCAATTAATGTTGCCTTTATTGCCGCTTGCTGCATCTCCGAGCTTACTGTTCCACTAACATCTGAGGTTGATTTCACCTCAGCTGATGGAAAGGCTACTTTAATAGCATCTTCCAAATCTTTTCTTGTTTTGCTGTCAATGGACTGCATCTTCAGTGCAACCTCATTCGTTCCGATAATATCCTGAACCTGAGGACTTTTTTGTCCAGTTACAGTAGCAATAACTTCATTCAGCTTACTATGATCATAGGCCTCACCCATGTCAATTTCCATGGAAGTACCACCTGTAAATTCAACATCCCAATTCAAAATACCATTGCCCTTACTGCCTTGATAGAACATAGTCGCAAATCCTAATAAAATCAGTACCAAGGAAATGGCAAAAAATTTCTTTCTGTTCTCAATTATCTTCATCTTTGCCGCCTCCTCACTTTACGCGAAATCCATAGTTTTTGGGGTTTTGCAATCCCGCTTTTATCATACTGCTTACAATGATTCTTGTCACAAACAACGCTGTAAACATAGAAAGTATAATACCAATGATAAGCGTTGTAGCAAAGCCTTTAATTGTGCCTGAGCCTAAGAAGAATAATACCACCGCCGCAATCAGAGTGGTAACATTACCATCCACAATGGCAGGCACTGCTCTTGAGAAACCAATCTTTATGGCAGAACGCAAAGTCTTACCTAGAATCAGTTCTTCTTTAATACGCTCAAATATAATGACATTGGCATCTACCGCCATACCGATAGAAAGAACAATACCTGCGATACCTGGTAAAGTTAATGTGATATGGAACAAGCTTAATACCAATAAATCCAGTCCAATATAGATTATCAAAGCCCAATCTGCCGCAAACCCTAAGAGCTTGTACATAAACAGCATGTACAGTAAAACTAGTGAAATGCCCACAAAACCAGCAGTAATACCAGAAGAAAGCGCATCGGCACCTAATCTAGCACCAACATTTTTCATTTGAATTACTTTAAGGTTAAATGGCAAAGAGCCTGCACGAATTAAAGCTGCCGTATTCTCTGCTTCTTGTCCAGTAAAACTACCCGTGATAATGGCTTTTCCATCTGTAATTGCTGTTTGCACTGTTGGTGCACTAACCACAGTTTTATCCATTACAATCATTATCTTCTTGCCAATGTTTTCTGCCGTTGCCTGAGCAAACCGCTGTGCCCCTTCATCGTTAAATTCCAAGGAAACATAAGGAGCAGATGGCCCATTCTTTGAAGTGGCTCCAACCTGCTTTGTTGCATTTTTAACCATATCGCCTGTAAGCAATACATTTCCAGCCTCGTCCACAAATAGGAGCTGTGCTGTTTGTCCAATTTCTTGAATCGCTTTTTCTGCATCATCTACACCGGGAATCTGCACACGAATACGATCTGTGCCCTCCTGTGCGGCTTCCGCCTCTGCCCAGCCGTTCCAATCCAGTCGGCCTTGTAACAATGAAATTGCCGCAGACATTTCTTCGTCAGTAACACTTTCTTTATCGGCTTCATACACAATGTCAACGCCACCGCTTAAATCTAAGCCTTGTTGAATATCATTGACACTTAACCGCTTGTCCTTGCCAATTCCGTAATAGGTTAATGCACATAACCCTAATGCTACGACAAGCATAAGCAGTAGCATTAATCTTCCTTTTGTTTTCATTATTGAGTCCCTCCTGAAGTCTTTGTGCCAGTGTGATTTTGCACAAAAGAAAGGCGGCTCTCCTTTTATTTTAAAAAGGAGGAACCAGCCTAATTCGCAATTTTTGAGAAAATCTCTCAAGAATATGTAAATAAGAGATTTTTGCTCTCAGCAGTCAGTATAACACACTGTACAAATTTTTCAAGTATTTTTTTATTTTTTCCCATTAACTCCAAAAATACCACCAATTCCACCGCCTGCTAAAGCAACAATTAATGTCATAATTTTAGACATACCCATGGTAAAAGCATCGCTGGCCAGAGCTGTCACAAGGAAAAGAATCAATGCATACAAAAGCCCAGCCGCCAGTCCCATCACTAAACCTTTTTTCTTGCGGCATTTTGCCCAGTCATACCCTGCCACCGCTGAGGAAAGGGCAGTACAAACCAACGCAACCATAGGCAAACTTTGTTCAGAAACATTCGTGTATGTTAAAATAAGCCCATAAGCGATAAAGAAAATACAGGTAATTCCATATGCAATAGCCATCCCCTTGGCCATACAGGTCCAGCTCTGCTCTCCCTGCTTTTCCATTACGTCTCTCTTTTTCTGTATCTTTTTCATATTTTCCTTTTTTTTCTTTTTCAAAGATATCCTCTCCCACTTTGCTTTGGTTTTATTCTATGGGAGAAGCCTTAAAAATATGATACCATCTTTCATTGGTGCTCTCGTTGGATTAAGAAACCAAACGAAACCGTTAATATCTCTTCATCATAAAATCCGAATATCTGACACAAATAAGTTCCGCTTATATAGAATAATCCCAACTAAAATTGTTTTTTATCTTATTCATCCATTTTATGGTATACTCTATAAAAGGAGGCGAGCTTATGAAAAAAAGCAGAACCATCGACTTACACACCCACTCATATTTCTCTGATGGCACCTATTCGCCAGAGGAACTTATTCTTTTGGCTAAAGAACAAGGAATTAGCGCTGTGGCTCTCACAGACCACGATACTATACAAGGCTTGGAGCAGTTTATAATAGCAGGGGAGAAACACGGTATAGAAACGATACCAGGGATTGAGCTAGCCGCCCAATGGGGCCGCTTTCATCAACCAGAGCTGCATATTGTGGGGCTTGGATTTGATCCCAAGGCAGCAATTTGGGCAGAGCAAATGGAAGCTTTTGTCCAAAATAGAACCATCCGAAATATCAAAATGGCAAAACAATTGACTGAAATCGGCTTACCCATCACCCTTGAGGAAGTGACAGATAGTGCGGGGGGAGAAATCATAACCCGTGCTCATTTTGCCAGTGTACTCTTAAAAAAGGGCTATATTCGTACACGAGACGAAGCATTTTCGAAATACCTTACCCATGGCCGACCTGGCTATGTTGCAAAAATACTTCCAACACCTACATCTTGTATTCAAACAATTCACTCCGCCGGAGGAATCAGTATTCTGGCCCACCCTACCCTCTATTCCCTAGCTCAAGATCAACTGGACGCTTTGTGCGAAGAATTGGTTCCTCTAGGATTAGATGGGATAGAGTGCTTCTACTCAACCTTCACGCCTTCTCAAAGAAAGAATATGACGAAATTGGCTAAAAAACACCATTTGTACCCTTCGGGAGGCAGTGACTTTCACGGAAAAAACAAGCCTCTTATTAATTTGGGATCAGGCAGAGGAAATCTAGCTATTCCTTATTCTCTTTGGGAAAATATGCAGCCTCGTATAAAAGCCTTGAAAGAAAATACTTCTTTAGAATTTTTATATTCAAGCTTAACTTAAATTGCTGTCGATAAACGAAACCTGAATATTGAAAGCATCGTTTTTATATTTAAGGCATTCAACTGGATGATAACCGCTCTCTATGCTGTTTTCATTTTCATTAAAAAAGGGCAGTGTCTATTGACACTGCCCTTTCACTTTTATGATTACTTCTTTGTAACTGTTACTTGCTTCAAACCATCAACCTTTTTAAATTCAACACTATAACCTAATTTTTCAAAATCACGAACACTGATGAAAGATTTTCCATTCTGAACAAGACCTTCCATTGCAGTCTTTCCGTCTGCACGAACGATATAAGCTTTTTTCTCAGCGTTATTCCATTCTACGTTTTCACCCATTGCTTCGCAAATGTCGCGCAAAGGCAAGTACACACGGCCATCAGCCTCAACATACTCTGCTAAATTCACATCGTTACCAGCAGAGAAGAAAGATTCATCTTTTCTTACTTTTGTAAGCATTGCTTGGGAATCATCATTGCCCCAAAGAGCAGTTACAGCTGTAACAGGATTATACTTTTCAACCAAAGCTGTCATTTTTGTCTCAAAATCAGCCTTGCTAACGCTTGCTGCGGGCATATCAACCTTGCCACTGCCTGCCTTTACGTCACAAGTGCCTGTTACCTTCAATACGCTCTTGCTGCCATTTGTAATACCAAATGTTTCTGTTGAATGGAAGCCAGCACCGGATTTTGTCACGGTTGCTTCGTAAGCAAAGCTATTCAAAGCTTTGGATACTTCAGGTTTTGCAATACCTTGCTGAACCATCAACTTAATAGAATCTGTAGCAGTCTTAATAGATGCTGTGTCTTTCTTTGCCTCATCCATACCTGCTTTAAATGCAGCCATTTCCTCTTCGGAAGAGTTCATAGTCTTCATAACATCCATCATATATGTTGTTGTTGCACTCAAAACAGTATCAGGGTTATTGCCAACATAGTCTAACAAGTTAACAAACAATTCAGCAACTGCTTTACCGTCTGCTTTGATTTTGTAACCACCGGAAACTTCACTTACCATATTGGTTGAAAAGCCGGAGAATGCATTTTTGTAGAAATCCATTACGGAAGCGTACAATTTGCCATAACCGCCTTCGGGAACCATTGACTTAATTTGTTCATCAGTCATTCCCAATTCCTTCATAGACAGTACTTTGATATATTTGCTTCCATCTAAAAGTGTTTTTAACTCTTTCGCAAAGTTTTCATCCTGTAGATAGCTTTCTTTCTCCTTACCTGCTAAGTCCTTTGTCAAATCATAAATGCCCCAAACGGTTTTACCGGAAACATAAACACCGTCAGTCATTGAGTAGAACATATCACCCATGTCATATTTCTTTCCATCATAGGTAACATCCATGTCTACATAATAAGCAAGTGTTTTCATATCCATTTTCAATTTGTAATCAATTACAGCAGATTTTTTGCCTTTAAAAGCATCTACGCCCTGAATAGCATCTTTCAAATCTTCATCAGAAGCGCCGGAAGCTTTCGCCAAATCTGTTACATACTCTTTCATTGCATCTGCATCTAATTCCACATTCACTTTACCAGATGCTTCACAAACATCCATTTTTGTTAACATGTCTGCGCTCATCTGCAGATATCCAAGCTCAGCGCTGGAACAGCCTGTAAAAGACGCAATGCACATTACCGCGCACAAAAGTGCCGCTAGTTTTTTTCTCATACGTATTTCCCCCTTAAAATAATTTAAAAATAATTATCACATATGGGTTTTAAGTGTTACAAATAAATTCAATTGAAAAAAAGAAAGGTAATTTCAGATAAGTTAGACAATAAAGCCTAGAACCCTTGAATTTTATGGTTTTCAGCCTTAATCAGGATTATAAGAGTCACCTAATTTCTTCCCTTTGTATCCCACTTTGCATACAACCCAAAACACACATGAATCTTTAATAGTATACTCCCTTTTATTAGTCGAATCAAATAAACACAGAAACCTTAAGGAAAACTTAAAACTTACGGCTCTCTTCGCCTTCTTTTTTCATCTCATCCTTTTTGGTCTTGCCGCTTAACGCAAAGACATTAGTGAACGTGGTCCCTTCCCCCTCTGTACTTTCAACCAATATATGGCCAAAATGACTGTCTGCAATCCATTTTGCGATGGAAAGCCCTAATCCTGTGCCGGAAATCCCTTTATTTCTGGATTGATCCACACGATAAAAGCGGTCAAATATTTTAGACAAATGCTCTTTAGATATCCCTGCTCCATTATCACCAACAGAAACAAATGCATTCTTTTTATCTTTCCAAACACGAAGGGTGATCAAATCTCCGTCTTTTGTATATTTTAGTGCATTCTCGGCATGAATCCATAGAAGTTGCTTGATTAGATCGGGGTCTCCCCAAATTTCCGCCTTATCCTTTTCCTCAAATACAATTTTTCGGTTCACTTCAAGAACTTCCAGCTCTTTCACAACCTCCCCTGCAATTTCGTTTAAGGATACAAGCTTTTTCTGTACAAGCATACGATTCTGATCGCCTTTTGCTAAAAAAAGAAGCTTGCGAATCAATGCACTCATATGCTCTGTTTCGCTTAAAATGGAGTCTATTGCCTCCTGCAAAATATCGGGGTCACTTTTTCCCCAGCGATTGATTAAATTTGCGTACCCTTGAATAACAGAAATTGGTGTTCTTAATTCATGGGAAGCATCAGAAATGAACTGATTTTGACGCTGAAAGGAGCTCTCCAAACGATCAATCATTGAATTAAACGTTACCGTCAATTCCTTCATTTCATCATCAGGTCCATCTGTATTAATGCGCTGACTTAAATCTTCAATGGTGATACGCTCCGCTGCAGCACGAATTGCCTCCACTGGGCGCAGCATTCTCTGGCTTATATACCAGCCAATCAAAAAGGCACATAAGATTCCGATAACGTTTACCGTAGCAAGCTTGGTAATAAACCCTTGAAGAAAATTAGAATTAATTCCAATTGACTTAAATGCCTCCACACGGTACTCACCGTTTTGTGTAGGGATAATCGTTGAGATTAACATAATTTGCTGTTGGCTATTATTTTCCAAAATGTACTCTGTGCAATTCTCCACTTTTTCTTTTTGGACGCTGATTTTAAATCCATCCTTGGCCAATGCTTTTTGCCCTTGATCATATAAATCGTCCTTATCCGCAAAAATCCCCTCTGGCGGGGGGAAATTTGTTTCTCGTAATTGCATCTGCAGTGGTTCTTCACCAAAATGACTGAAATAATAGGCATTCTCTTTTTTGGAATAAACATTGACCTCCACATATTTATTGTCTAATAAATCCCGAAGGGCCTCATTGTTCAAGCTTTTCCCCTGTTGAAGATAAGCATCAATATTGGAAATGGTGAGGGTAAGCTCCCTTCTAATAATATGCTGCTGTATTCCAGTAATATTTATAGTCATAAAGAAACTAATGACCAAAAGAGAGAAGGTGAAAATACCACTATAGAGCAGCGTAATTTTTCTGGCAATTGCCATATGGCGTAAACCCCAAAAAAAGGATTGTTTATTCTTCCTTGACATAATACCCTACCCCTCGTATGGTATGAATAAATTTTTTCTGAAAAGCTTCATCTATTTTTGCTCTTAAATAACGTACATACACATCAACAACATTTGTTTCACCTATATAGCTGTAGCCCCAAACTTCGTTTAAAATTTGTTCTCTGGTTAAAACAATGTTTTTATTCTGCACCAAATACAAAAGAAGCTCATACTCCTTCTTGGTCAGTTCAACCACTTCTCCGCCAACGGTAACCAAGCGTTTCTCCGTATCAATTTCCAAATCCTGGACCTGTAAAATAACTTTTTTGGACATTTTATCTTCACAATGCTTAAATGCAACACGCATTCTTGCCAACAACTCCTCAATGGCAAAGGGCTTTGTCAAATAATCGTCGGCGCCACTGTCCAGGCCGGCAACCTTATCAATTACCTCATCCTTGGCTGTCAGCATAATAATGGGTACATTGGAATTCTTGCGAACTCTTCGGCAAATTTCAATTCCTGTCAGCCCTGGTAGCATAAGATCCAAAAGAATCATATCAAAATTCCCTTCGCTAATCAAAGCTATGCCCTCTCGGCCGTCATGACATACCGTTACTTGATATCCCTCATATCTTAACTCTAGCTCTACAAAACGTGCTAGCTTAACCTCATCTTCAATTAATAGAATCTTCTTTTGCATCATGATTCTTTTCTCCTTTACATTATTTTGGTATATTATACCATAAAACTTAAGAAAATAGTAAAATTTTGTCAATAAAACTTGTTTTCTTTCTGAACCCCTTTATTACTTAACTATTTTCTGTCTATACAAATAAATTATCCGTTTTTATCTCAATTTCAAAGTGAATACCCCCCAAACCCTTTTGTATCATAGGTTCAGTGCCAAAATTGAAGATGTTATTCAAGCCTCTTGGGAAATAAAAATAGTGAAATACAGACTTTCCTTAGACGTTAAGCGCATTGTTTCCGTTTTCATACTTGAAAAGTATACCTTTATGCAGTTAAAAGGATATTGTCATATCATTAGAAAGCAATTAAAAAATAAAACAAACTGTTTTTTTCTGTCGATTTATCCATTGCGACTGAAACAGTTTTTCTGTATAATGATGTGGCATGTTTAGCTCAGGCATTTCACAACGAAATCCATTCAGTCACCGTTTAGATTTTATAAATAACGGACAGCCTTATGAAATGGTCTATTCATTAGAAAAGCCTGAACTTGTTATAAAAATCGGCTTTTTACACTTTTAGCTGTGCTCAATAACAACGCAAACAAAGATAAAACAAAGTAGATTCGTTTTATTTTATAACTTTTAGGAGGAATCAAAATGAGAAAACAACTGATAATTTTCCTCGCCCTTATTTTATCCTTGGGTATTTTAGGCGGATGCGGGAAAAAAGATGCAACTTCCCCTGAAAAAGGGAACGAAGAGAAAAAAACTGACTACCGCTTTGAGCAATGCGGCTTGGCATACAGCCTACCTAAGGAATGGCCTGAGCGCAAAAACGTCAATTTAATCCCCGTTACCTTTGTAAAACCAGACGGAGAAATTTACGCCAAAATTGAATATGACTTTACACCCGATGAAAATATGGATGAATTAAATAACCCAGATTCCAAAATCCCAGTAGAAGAGTTAATGGTTCCTGTTTTTACCCTTTTGGTTGTGAAAGAAGAAAATATCGACTCCCAAAGTGTAAAAGATGAACTGGCACAGTTTAAAAACTGTGAGGAATTGCCCAAGCAAGAGAAGTATCACTTCTACTACCTCACGGACTATGTTGGCACAACCCCCAGATTTTCAAAAGACTCCACTGATACTTTTGAAACCCTAAAATCCGAATTGCCAATGTTGCAAAAAACCATTGAAACCTTTGTGCCCGACGAAGCATCTGTGCAAACCCAACTTGATGATAGTAAGGCATACCTTAATTTTATGTCTACTACCCTAACAGGTGATCCCATTACCAGTACGGTTTTTTATGATTATGATCTGACTGTTGTAAACTTCTGGGCTTCCTATTGCTATCCTGATATTAACGAGTTAGCTACCTTGGAATCTTTTTATAAACAACTTAAGGAAAAATATCCAAATGTTAATTTTGTTCAAGTTGTCATTGACCTGCCTGGTGAAAAAGCAGAGAACACAGTCAAACAGGCATACGAAGAGGCTGGCGTAACCTTTACCACTATCATTCCTGACCAAGCTATGGCCTCATGGATTATTGATAATCTAAAGGGTTTACCTACTACCTTCTTTGTAGATAATAAAGGTCGTCCGTTGGATACAAAAATCGAAGGCGTAAAAGATTTAGATTATTATATGGATACTACAGCAACAGCCTTAGATAAAGCAAAAGCAGAAAACTAAAGGGGGAATTCTTCCCCCATCAAGAACGCATTTATAATGCGTTCTTTTTTTGGATAAACCTGCATAAAATATTAGCGGAGGTGGGCCGATGATAATCCATGTAGTAAGTTCCGGTGACACAATTTATTCTATTGCAGAACAATATGACGTAAGTGCAAGGCTGATTATGGAGAATAACGGAATAACCAATCCGAACCTATTAACTTTGGGGCAAGCTCTTCTGATTTTACAACCAGATGTAACCTATCAGGTACAGTCAGGGGATAGCATATTTACCATAGCACAGCGATTTGGCGTTTCGCCAAACGTGTTGCTACAAAACAATCCACAGCTTGCCATAACAGACACAATTTATCCGGGTCAAACCATAATCATCTCTTTTAAAGAACCCCCTCAAGAGGAATATCTGGTAAATGGGTATGCATATCCCTACATAGATGAGACTCTATTGAATCAAACTGTGCCTTATTTATCGTTTCTCTCTGTTTTCTCCTATGGTTTTCATGCCGATGGAGAACTGGTACCTCCTGATGATATGAACTTAATTTTGGCGGCAAGAGCCTTTGGTGCAGCTCCAATTTTAGTTTTAACACCCTTAGATGAAAACGGAAAATTTAGCAATAAGCTCATATCAGAAATGGTAAATAACCCTGAGGCAAGGGCAAATCTTATCTATAATCTTTTGGTTGTAATGGGGCAAAAATCATACTTTGGCATCGATGTGGATTTCGAGTTTGTTCTCCCCACAGATAAAGAGGCTTTTATTACCTTTCTTTCTGAATTACAAACGGCTATGAATGCAGTGGGATTTCGGGTTTTTGTTGCCCTTGCGCCAAAAACTTCCTCAACCCAGCCTGGGCTTCTTTATGCCGCCCATGATTATAAACGAATCGGAGAAATTGCAAATTATGTGTTGTTAATGACCTACGAGTGGGGATATGCCTATGGACCGCCTATGGCTGTAGCACCATTGAATAAAGTGAAGGAGGTCTTAGATTATGCCATTCAGGAAATTCCACCGGAAAAAATAATCATGGGAATTCCTAATTATGGATATGACTGGACGTTGCCCTTTGCTATGGGCGAAGGCAGAGCAGTAACCTTAGGAAATCAAGAAGCCGTACAAATGGCTATGGATATTCGAGCGGAAATCCTCTTTGATGAGGTTGCCCAAAGTCCCTATTTCTTTTATACCAGCGAGGACGGTAGTGCCCATGTTGTATGGTTCGAGGATGCAAGAAGCATTAATGCAAAATTACGTACCGTAACAGAATATGGCTTTAGCGGAGTAGGTTACTGGAACCTTATGCGTCCTTTTATTCAAAATTGGATGCTAATCTCTAATGTATATGATATTAACAAATTTGCAATCTAAAGCCAAACTTGTATTGTAATTAGCAAAAACTTCATTTATTCCTTTCATCCTTGCCTTGAATCCTTTAAAAGTTTATTTCTTACAGTATTGAAAAGAAAAGCGGCGACCCATTGGGTTACCGCTTTTTATAATTGAAGTTAAACTGATGGGTTTTAAGTTGATTACTCTCATTCAGGGGCTTGATTTATATAAACTCGCAATTTTGAAATTCTGTTTTTGTCCATTTCTTCCACAACAAACTTTAAGCCATCGGACTCTAAAATCTCTCCACCTTCAGGGAAATTGCCTAATATCATCAACACATATCCCGCTATGGTATCTACCTCATCGGATTCTAGGCGACTGCCCACCATTTTATTGAATTCCTCTAAGCGGGTACCTCCATCCACCACATATTCATCCTCTTTAATGACCTCAATTTCATCCTGCTCATCATCATATTCATCAGCGATTTCGCCCATAATTTCTTCTATAATATCTTCCATTGTCGCCAAACCGGAGGTTCCGCCGTATTCGTCCAGCACCACAGCAACTGCCAAACGATTTTGTCGCATCTCTGCAAAAAGCACAGCAACAGGTTTCGTTTCGTAGGTGAAATAAGGCTCTCTCATATATTTTTCTGCGCTAAATTCATTTTTATCCACAAAAAATACATCTTTTACGTAGAGAATCCCTACGATATCATCAATATCCTCATCATACACTGGAAAACGAGAGAATCCTTCTTCATTTACCAACGCAACAAATTCCTCGTAACTCACATCACAAGAAACAGTTACCATATCTGTTCTAGGAGTCATAACGTCTTTCGCCTTGGCATCACCAAAGTCAAAGATATTGTTAATCATAATTCTTTCCTCTGACTCCAAAACACCTTCTTCGTGACTAACGTTGACAATGGTTTTCAATTCAGCCTCTGTAATTGTAGGAAGCTTCTCATCAGGATTATGCCCAAACAAGCGAATTAATGAACTGGTTACCGCACTCAAAACCAAAACCACAGGGCGTAGCACAAAAACAACTGCAGCAATTATATTTATCACAACCAAAGCTGTTTTTTCCGCCTGCTGTGCCGCAATGGTTTTTGGGGTGATTTCTCCAAAAATCAAAATAACTACTGTAATAAATGCCGTTGCAACGGTGGCACCACTGCCTGCATCCCCGTGAAACAACTGAATTGCCAAAGCCGTTGTCAGGGCGGATGCGCCATTGTTTACCAAATTGTTGCCTACAAGGATAGAGCTAAGCAATCGATTGGGATCATCCAAAAGTCTGCTGATCTTGTCTGCGTTCTTTACTTTTTCCTCTACCATATTACGAAGACGAATCCTGCTTAAAGAGGTTAACGCCGTTTCAGAGGCAGAAAAAAATGCAGAACAACAAACTAAAAATAACAAAAGCCCTATCAGGTACGGACTGGCACCGTCCACTAAAATCACACTCCATTTCAAAACAATCACTTATTATCATATTTTATAACTCAAATTACCACAAAACCCGTCTGTCGTCCAGAGGAAAATATAGTTCAGCTTCTCTCACCGCGATTTTTCTCTATTTCTTCCGCCAACTCTGTCAGTTCCATCCAACGCTCCATCCTGCTTTCCAGCATAAGCTCTAAGGCTTCCTTTTCCTGAGATAGCCGTTGCAACTCCGCATAATCTGTGGTACAACCTTCCATAACTTTGTTCATCAACCATATTTTCTCTTCCATTTTTGCTATTTCAACCCCTATTGTATCATATTCACGTTGGTCTTTATAGCTCATCTTTGTAACAGGACTTTTTTCTTTTACTGTTTCCACTTTTTGAGGTCTAACGACCTCCACTGTCTTTGGTACTTCTTTCTCTTTTGCCGCCTTGAAGTCAGAATAGCCCCCTTCATATTGCTTAATCCTGCCATCCCCAAGGAATGCAAAAATACGATTCACCGTTTTATCCAAAAAATATCTGTCATGGGATACAGCAATAACCGCTCCCTGAAAATCCTGTAAATACTCTTCTAAAATCATCAAGGTTTCCAAATCCAAATCATTGGTGGGCTCATCCAAAAAAAGAATATTGGGAGCACTCATTAAAACTCTTGCCAGATAAAGCCTTCTTTTTTCACCGCCAGAAAGCATAGAAATGGGGCCTCTTTGCATATCTGCAGGAAATAAGAATTTTTCAAGCATTTGAGATGCACTGATTCTTCCATCCCCTGTTTGGATATACTCTGCCACCTCACGAATATAATCCAAAACCTTCATGTTGTCATCCATGCCATCATTCTCTTGAGCGAAAATACCGATTTTTACGGTTTCCCCTCTTTGAACCATGCCACTGTCTGGTTGAAGTTTCCCCACCATAATCTTTAATAGTGTAGTTTTACCACAGCCGTTGTCTCCCGTAATACCGATACGGTCGTCCCGTAGTACAATATAGCTAAAATCTTTAATATAAACTTTCCCATCATAGGCCTTTGAGATGTTTTCCAATTCTATGGTCTTTCTTCCTAAACGGCTTCCAATAGAGGATAGAGCAACGTTCTGCTTTTCCTCCGGTGCCTTTATTGCAGATACCTCATCAAAACGCTGTAACCTTGCTTTTTGCTTTGTTGACCTTGCTTGGGCGCCCCGGCGTACCCATTCCAGTTCACTGCGCAAAAAGTTTTGACGTTTTCTTTCTCCCGCCGCCTCAAGCTCTTCCCGCTCTGCTTTCAGTTCCAAAAAATTGGTGTAATTACCTTGATAAGAATAAAGCTGTCCTTTATCCAACTCCATCGTACGATTAGCAACACGGTCTAAAAAGTATCTATCATGGGTTACCATTAACAAAGCTTTTGCATATTTCTCCAAATGCTTCTCCAGCCACTCCACCGTGTCGTGGTCGATATGGTTGGTGGGCTCATCTAATATTAAAAGCTCCACAGGCGCAATCAACGCCGCCGCCAACGCCACTCTTTTCTTCTGTCCTCCGGAAAGGGTATCTACCCTTTGCCCAAAATCTAAAATTCCTAAGCGGGTCAAAATATTCTTGGCTTCGCTTTCCAATGACCATGCCTCAGCCTTATTCATTTCCTCTGTCAGCCTTGCAGATAATGCCGCCATACTTTTATCCTGAGGGTTTGCATTCAACTGTTCCAAGGTCTCCTCGTATTCCCTAACCAAGGAGAGTTTTGGATTATCACCAGCAAAAACATGTTGTAAAATTGTAGCTCCCGGCGCAAATTCCGGATTTTGAGAAAGATATGCAATTCTCATTCCATTTATAGTAATCACTTCACCGCTATCGGCGTGTCCAACACCTGCCACAATTTTTAATAATGTGGATTTTCCCGCACCATTGACACCAATTACACCAATTTTATCCCCTTCATGAATACTAAATGAAATGTCATCAAAAATAACCCTTGTTCCGTAGCTTTTACGAATGTGCTCTGCAGTCAATAAAACCATTTTGCTTCCTCCAATATGTAAACCTCTGACCAAAAATCCAGAGGCAAAAATCCCATCTCGCGTATCTAGGATGCTAAAATTCCAAGAGATATTCTCTGAAATTCATTTTATAATGGCTTTGCACCTGAAAGAGAATTTCTCCTCTTTTGTGATTCCACTTGAAAACCAAGGTTTTCGAGCATTCCTAAAAGTTATATATTTAATTCCATAGAAAGAAATTAATCCTCTTTCTTCTCTTCATTCTCCACAGCGTTGCTACCTTCCATAGATTTAAGTGCAAGCTTTTCCTGCCGTCCTTTCCATATCAAAAAAGCTGCTGCCGCTACAATAAATATTGCCGATAGCACCTGAGAAACGGCAACCCCCCCCCATTGGAGCTGATCCGTACGCAAACCTTCAATCCAGACTCTGCCCAAGCCATAGCCAAGAAAATACAACCCAGCAATTTCACCGTGAAACTTCTTCCTGCGGCTCACAAAAATCAAAAGAGCAAATACACCTAAATTCCATAAAGATTCATATAAAAAAGTGGGATGTACCTGTATATACTCAACACCATTGATCTTTTGTAATTGACGCAATGTGTTATCTGAAATATCGCCAAGGCGTACCTGAGACAGCTGATAGCGCATAGCAAATAAATTGTTTGTAAAATCACCAAAGGCTTCACGGTTGAAAAAGTTTCCCCAACGTCCCAATACCTGCCCTAAGACCAAGCTTGGTGCAGCAGTATCCGCCAACTGCCAAAAATTGATTTTTTTAATTTTAGAATATATTAACGCTGTTAAAACACCGCCGATAACGCCACCGTAAATGGCAAGACCGCCCTCCCTGGTGGCAAAAATCTTTATGAGATCACCCTTGTAGGTATCCCAAGAAAAAGCAACATAATATAATCTGGCACAAATAATAGCGAAAACCAATGCATATAGAGCAAAATCTAAATAGGTATCGGGGTCCTGCCCCGTTCTTTTCGCTTCATGCATGGCTAGTATTAGCCCTAACAAAACCGCTGTACCAATAAAGATCCCGTACCAGTAAACCTCTTTTCCAAAAATTGTAAACGCAACTCTGTTTAGGTGATTTATTTCTATCCCCAAATGAGGAAACCATATTTCAGGCATAAGCCAACCTACCTTTCTCTTTCAATCTATTAAAAACTTATCATTTCTTGTCTTCTTAATCAAAATACCTTTTATTTCATTCTAACCAATTCTTCTTATTATTATAGTAGTGATGTGCAAGGGTTTTTTGAAATGTAGACTTAACGGGTAATTTTCTACTATAGTATTACTTATTGACCCGTTTAGAAAAAATCATACCACATTGAGCCCTGTAACTCAATGAATTCTTTCATAAAACCGTTTATCCTTCCTAAAATGCAATCACGTACAAATTGCAGTTGTTTGTATGTATTTCATATAAAAACACAGAAGCCGTTAAGGCTTCTGTGTTTAAGTCTTTAACAAATTCCTTTTATAAAAGTCCTATTCTTCAAGCTGTTTTCAATATAACATTTCTCCAACTCAATCAAGTCTGTCACATTCATATTTGCCCAGCTTTATAAACATAACCATCTTTTACAGAAATAACGTATTTCTTCCTACCGTATCACAGAAAGAACCATCTTGTCTTTTGCAAAAGCTTTACATAACAGTTCAGCTTCACTCTTTTTCACAGTTTTTAAATATCGAAAAACTTGTCCTGCTGAACAATCCGCCATGGCCCATTCAATTTGTCCCAATACCATGCCGGATACCGACTGATTGCGCCGAATAAAGCGACCAATTTGTTTCTTGCGTATTCTGCGGAAATCTTCTTCCTCAATTCCCTCCTGGCAAAGAACCTCCAAATGCTGCAAAAGAAGCTCACTTACTTCTTTTCCTCTTTCACCTACGCCGGAAAAAGCGCAAAAGGCATAACCTTCACCACTGAAATAGGCATTCCCTAATGGTTCATCCAAATATTTTTTGTAATATGCCTCCTGATAAAAAGCGCTACTTTCACCAGCTAAAATCTCAAGCAGAATACCCATTAGAATCCGTTGTTTTATTGGTTCTTTATCTACAGGTTTCATTTTAAAACCAATTTGAAAAATTGGTCGACTAATGCCTAGTTTTCCCTCCACATAGCTTTCTTTCACATTCTCTGGTTCTCTTTCAAATAAGGGTTTCTCACCAGGATTTTTCTTTTTCATCATACTGGCGGTTTCAATAATTTTCGGCACCCGAATATCGCCGGCACAAATCAAGCTAAACCGCTCTGGCGTATACATACATTCGTAGGCCTGTTGCAGCACATTATGATCAATTTTCTCCATTGCTTTTGCATCTCCGGCAATGGGAATGCGAATAGGATGATGATGATACATCCCTTGCAAAAGCTGATAATACACTCGCCAATCGGGATTATCGTCATACATAGTAATTTCACTTTGTATAATGCTTTTTTCCTGTTCTGTTTCTTCCTTTAAGAAATAAGGGTTTTGTACAAAGCTGAGTAATAACCTCAAGTTTTCGAAAAAATTTTCCTGACAACTAAAATAATATACCGTTTTCTCAGCATCGGTAAAAGCATTGGCAGAAGCCCCCTGCTTGCTAAATGTTGCAAAAGCATCTCCCCATTTTTGGCGGAACAACCTATGCTCAATAAAATGTGCCGTTCCTTCAGGAAAGCGTAGAGGCTTTTCTTGATTCTTACCATTGCAGGCTAAAAAATTAGAGCCCGCTTTCACCACAATCGCCGCCATCTTCTCTTCGTAATCTGGCATAGGGAAAAAATAGCAATCCATTCCAGAAGAAGTTTTCACCCAAGCTGTGCCGTTTTTATCTATTTCATTTTCCCTCATTTTTTGCCACCTCCTGACCGCTCAACAAATAAATGGCTTTCAATACGGCTTTGTTAGCCATACGGCTTACCTCTTCCGCTGTCACATTCTGAATGCGGCGCAAAAAGGGCTCAAGCCCTCGCTCCCCTTCACCCAAAACCTGTTCCACAGAAAAATCCGCCATTGCCCAAGGCTGATCAGCGATGGTACCATACTGTCTTAATAGAGCAGTCTTTGCTTGCTCTAACTTTTTTTCTTCCACAGCTTCTTCGCCAAGCTTTTCCAACTCCTGTAGAATTCCCTTTGCGGACTTTTTAGCATCCTGTACCTTAATCCCTGTTTGCACAAATAAAAGTCCTGTTAATGGATAAGGAAAAGATTTGATGTCATAACAAAGTCCGTCCCGCTCTCTTAAATTTTGAAAAAGTAATGAATCAGGATCACCACCAAAAAGCTGATTTAGTACTAGCATTGTGCCATAGCTCCGCTTGCCCCATACTGCCTTGGTATCAAAAGCCAATAAAAGCCTTGCCTGTTCCATAAGTGTATGCTCTCTTACAAAAACAGGCTCTTGTCTAGTGGCCACTTCAACCTCTCTTAAGCTCTCCAAAGGTTCTCCACCCTGAAAAATCTTACGAAAAACTGTTAGCTTCTTTTTTTCTCCCCTATCACCACAAAAAAATATTTTAACCGGTGCATGCTCAACAATTTTGGAGTAATAGTCATATAATATTTTCCCATCAATTTCATCCAAATCCTCTTCATAACCATCGGCTGAAATTTCAAGGGGCGTTCCCTTTGCTGCCTCCTGTAAGCATCTCCTACGGGCATATTCTTGTTTGTCATCCTTTAACGCCGCTAGTTTTCTTGCCATTATTTCCTTTCGCCGGTTTACAACGGCCACAGGGAATCCAAGATGATCCCCCAAAGGTTCTGATGAAAGTGCCTTTAGAAATCCAATTGCCGTATCTGTTTCTACTGCCTTTGCTGTTTCCAATGAGAAAACCAATAATTGTTTTTCCCCCTTTTTTACAATAGAGATATCCCACAAAGCACCATACATTTCTTCGGCGGCAATGGCAATTCTACGGGCATCAGGATAAGCCTTGCATCCCTCACGCAGTACCTCTGCCAGCAAAGCAGTTTTTGTAGCAGTTTCGCGTCTTAAAGGCAACTCAAAAAAAAGTAAAAACAGATTTGTTTTAAACTTTTTACCATCCAACCAAAAAATTCTGCATCTTGGCGTATTTCTCTCCAAGGTATACATTTTATCACCTCATTTACTTCATTTTGGATTATTGTTTCCCAAAGAAGTAAAAATAACTCTATGCAAATTGAGAATTGTTACTCTCAAGATATGAATATTTACCAATTTCTTATTACCTACGAACTAATCTGTTTCACATGAGATTTTCCTATCATGATCTTTCTATTTTTAGCAACTTTAATTAGAAAAAAAGTGTCGACTATGTCGACACTTCTGCTTATAGAATGAAAAAAATTTTGCTTATATCATCATAACATCATAGAGTCCGTTGTTATTCGTCAGATACACTATTAATTGCGGTTATATTTTGCTTCATTATTCTTTGCCATAAGCAACATTACCGTGATTTGTTATAAAACAAAGGACTTAAGTATCATAACAATGATTCATCTCAGAGAACCTCATGGGAACCTCTTTTGTTTAACTTCTTTTGATAATACTGGATTTTGTTTTTATACATAATTTGATCCGCTTCCTGCATTAAATGATGAACCATTTCTTTTGTAACCTTGACATCCCTCACGGTTTGGCTACCGCAGGAAATAGAAATGGGGCCATGTTCAAAATTTTTCAATTTTTCAGTAGTCCTCTGCAACCTTTGCTGACACTCTTCATTGCTTAACTCTGTTTCGGTCATCAATACCACAAATTCATCCCCACCCAAGCGGTACCATGCATCCTTTTCCTCCGGAAATGCTTCCTTTATGCTTTTTGCCGCCTCGCATAGGAGTCTATCTCCAGCACCATGACCGCTTTTATCATTTACGGGCTTAAGCCCATTTACATCCATTAAGATAACCGTTAAGTTTTTGCAAACTTCGCCTTTCTCCTCTAAGCTCTCTATACATTTCTCCAGAGCTACACGATTAGGCAAATGGGTTAAAACATCTCTTAAAGCCAATTCTTTATATACCCGATTTTCAATCTCAACCTCAACATAACACAAAACCTTCTTTGCGCAAATCCAAACAATAATAATGATAAAAGCCAAAACACCATAACGAAAAAATCTTGCATTGTCCAGAGGTGCAAAAAAGAAAAATCGCAACACATCCATCATATAGAAGCTTAAAAATACAATTGTAGCAATCAAAAATCCGGCAATATAATAAGATTTTTCCTTTGTATATTCCCCAATAGAGATTCCAATTAAAACAAAGATTGTAAACAGTAGTAGAATATATGTAATGGACATCATCTGAATATATTGATAAATGCCTACAAAATTAATTATATTCTGAAGCAAAAAATTAAAGGTGGCTACACCAGCCAATCGATATAAAAACTTTTTGTAACGCACCAGCACATCACTAAAAAAAATAGGTATCATAATGGGTAATAGCATGAAAGAATTAAAAGAAAGATAGGCCAATAAAATATCATTGCGAATGCACATATGAACCACTTCGGAATTTGCTATAGACCAAATACTGCTCAGCAACATCAGTATGGACGTATGTGCAAGTATTTCAACCTTTTCTCCATGCCCTATTTTTTCTCTAAGAAACATAGCAAAGCACAATATGGTAAAAAAAAGCATTATTCCCGAAAAAACCAAAGATGACAGCCCCGCACGCAAGGATTCCAACATCAAACCGGACTCTGTTCCCATAGAAAAACTGGGAAGGTGAAGACCAATGGTTTTCATAGGGGATTGAAAAGCAACCTTGATTTCCTGCCCTGCATCCTTTTCCTCTAAATCCACAATGCAAAGAACATTGGTGTTCATCCTTCTCCCCTGTTGGGGCAGCAATCCTTGATATGTGTAACGTTCTTCACCATTAATTTGGACTTGAACATCTTGAAATCTATTTTCAAAGGCCAAAATAGAATTATCATTTATTTTTTCCGGCAGTTGTCTAAAAATCACTGCACCGTCAGATACCATAACAAATTCCTGAGGTAACTCTTCTATGGGATATAGGGCACCTCTAAGCTTAAGTGTCCATCCCTCCTTGAGCTCTGACAGCTCACCTCGCTTTGATTGGCTTGACCCATAGTGAAAAAATCCGACTGCGTCAACGCATACAAAAATAAGCACCGTTATCTCTACCATATAAAGTATGTATAATAAAATTTTTTTACACATGAGTAACTCTCCTTATCATTATACCTTCATTATATATGGTTTCTTTAAAAAATGTTTAAAAACAGGGTAATTTCCTTGGAAAACATTCCTTTCTTTATCGACAAAAAAACCCTACAGAAGCCTAAGCTCCGTAGGGTTTTTAATAAATTTTATTTCCAGAATTCAAATTCTAAATCGTAAATACGAACGGTCTGACCCTGTTCGATTCCTTTTTCTTCCAGCGCTTCAATAATGCCCTTTTCTTTCAAATATTTCTGGAAGAAAGCAAAACCTTTTTCCGTATCAATATTGGTATAGCCAATCATTTTTTCTACACCAACACCTGTTACCACAAAGTATCCATCCTCTACCTCTTCAATGGTAAATGGATCAATATCCACAGCAACCTCATCATATTCTTCATATTCCTCGGCAAAAATAATATCCTCGGGATACTCCTTCAAAATCTTGGCAACAGCTGTCAAAAGCTCGTCTAGTCCTTTGTTCGTTGCAGCAGAGATGGGATATACTTTATAGCCTTCTTTTTCATAGGCTTCCTTCAAGCGTTCCACATTTTCCGCCGCTTCCGGAATATCCGTCTTATTCGCTGCAATCACCTGAGGGCGCTTTAATAATTCGGGATTATATTCTTCCAACTCATGATTAATCTTACGAATATTTTCAACAGGATCATCCCCTTCTACTCCTGCCGCATCCACAACATGGATAAAGACCTTAGTTCTTTCCACATGGCGCAAAAATTCATGGCCTAAGCCCACACCCTCACTGGCACCTTCAACCAGCCCAGGAATATCTGCCAATACAAAGCTATCACCAAATCTACCCTGCACGACACCCAAATTGGGAGAAAGGGTTGTAAAATGATAGTTGGCAATTTTAGGGTTTGCATTTGTTACCATAGAAAGCAATGTGGATTTTCCTACGTTGGGGAAACCAATCAGTCCAACATCTGCAATCAATTTTAATTCTAAAATAACATCGTATTCCTTTGCAATACGACCTCTTTCCGCATATCTTGGTGCTTGTCTGGTAGGGGTTGCAAAGTGCTGATTACCCTTTCCACCCTTTCCGCCGAAAATCATGGTCTTTTCCTCACCGGCTTTGCTGATATCCGCCATAACCTTGCCACTTTGTGCCTCACGAATAACAGTACCCACGGGCACGCGAACAATGATATCCTGACCATCTTTTCCGAAACAGTTTCTTTTTTCGCCATCGCCACCATTTTGCGCTTTAAAAACCCTTTTATAGCGAAAATCAACCAACGTGTTCATTCCTTCGTCGCCCACAAAAATGACACTGCCGCCTCTACCGCCGTCGCCGCCGTCGGGACCACCGTGAGTGATATATTTCGCTCTGAAAAAAGAAACCATGCCGTTTCCGCCGTTTCCACCCTTAATATGAATCTTGACTCTATCTACAAACATTTTTTCACCTCTTTATAATTACCTCAAAATACCCATTCCAAGGTCTCTGTCTTACGCCAAAAAGCTCTTTCATTTTTAATTAGAGTTTATAAATTAAAAATATTATTTTACTATGATTAACTTCTACGAAAAGGAATACCAGCAAAGGCAGCTCACGGTTCAATAAAATTTTATACTCTTCCATTACCTAACAAGCTTCACCTTTTTCCCAAAAAGCAATTATTTTGCTTTTCACGAAAAAAGCTTCAAATGGTATCATTTGAAGCCTTCGCAATTCTTATTCAGCGATTTCGATAGGATAAACAGAAACCTGTTTCTTATCTCTGCCTTTTCTTTCATACTTCACACGGCCATCAACCAAGGCAAATAAAGTGTCATTGCCACCTTTGCCAACGTTTGTACCAGGGTGAATTTTTGTGCCTCTTTGTGTGTATAAGATATTACCAGCCAAAACAAACTGACCATCTGCACGTTTTGCGCCAAGTCTTTTTGCATTTGAGTCACGACCATTCTTTGTGGAACCGCCGCCCTTATGATGCGCGAAGAACTGAAGGTTTAATCTGAACATCACTTACACCTCCTTATCAATCAAAGTAAAATACCGTTTATATTCCGTTTCTATTGCTGACAAGCCCATCTCCAGCGTTTGCAATAAAAGCTGGGTATCATGGTCTGCCATACCCTCTAAAGGGAAAAGGACTTTGAGAAAACCGCCGTTTTTTTCATCCGCTTCACAGCGAAATGGAATTTCCGTAAATTGCTCAATGGCATTTATGGTATTCAACGTCAGTACAGATACAGCGGAACATACAATGTCCCTACCGCTTTTGGCATACTCTGCATGTCCGGTTAGCTCAACTCCGCAGATTTTTCCGTCTTTACGATAAATAATAGCTCTTATCATAATTAGATAGATTTGATCTGTAATTTCGTGAAAGGCTGTCTATGGCCTCTTTTTTTGTGAAAGCCTTTTTTGGATTTGTACTTATAAACAATAACCTTTTTTTCCTTGCCATCACCAATTACAGAAGCTGTAACAGCAGCACCATCAACATAAGGAGCACCAACTTTAACGTCACCGTCTTTTGCCAAAACAAGAACCTTGTCGAATGTAAAATCCTGACCAGCTTCAACGCCTAACTTTTCAACTGTGATGACATCACCTTCAGCTACCTTATACTGCTTACCACCTGTTTCAATAATTGCGTACATATGAACACCTCCTCGCAATTTACTCGCCGAATACGGTAACCAAAGCCATTCTTTGATTTTGAAACCTCTTCGTGCGGCTGAACATACTTCATAATAGTATCACAGCAAAAAAACCATGTCAACAAAAACTATTCTAATTCATGCCCATTTTTTACGGAAAAATAAGCTTTGCTGTCGCCGCTTTTCCATAAAAGCTCACGCAAAAGCTGAATACCTTCCTTGGTCATGCATTTTTTACCATTTAAACTTTCTCCATAAGACAACTTCAATGCTTCCAAAGCTTTTTCTTCCAATCCACCCATAGCATATAGTCTTCCAACTTTATCACAAACTTTGCCAAAACTTTCTGTTGTTATTCCATTTTTCCCTGCCAAAATCAAAACATGATCCAGCATTGTCTCACCTTCTTGAATGTTCCCGATTTGAATATGAAGACTTGCAACCCGCAGAAGCATTTTACTGAATCTTTCCGTTTCTCCTTCTCGGTTTCTGATTGAAACAGCTAACACATAATAAAGTTCCATGGCTTCCTTATGTCTTTCAAAGGCAGTTAAAATTTTTCCAATTTTTATAATCCGATTGTCTCTTGAGGCGCATTCCGGCAAATTCAACTCTTTATAAAGCTGGTTCCACGAATGATAAAAGCCCAAAGCCGTTGTCATTTCACCCTTTTTGTAGAAATAATCTCCGATATGACCCAGAACACGGCAATTCTCCCATGAGTGCGTATCGCCATATTCTGCAATATATTCTTTGGCATTTACAAATTTTTGCAGTGCTTTTTCTTCGTCCCCATATAGTAAAAGTACCTCTCCCAGACGAATACAGGTCCTTGCATAATACGAAGGATTAGCATACTTTTCAGCCAGAGTATACCAAAAGATAGCCTCATTTTTTTGACCAAGACGCTGATGCATCTCCCCCAAGGAAAACACCGCAAATGCCATTTCCCTATTTTCAAAATTACCTTTGGCTTTGCTTATTTCATAAAGCTGCCTCATAAAAGCAATGGCATCTTCAAGGCTTTTCCGCTCACTGTCCCGCATACGCCTTCTCACCGGCTTATTGGTAGGGATCCATGCATTTTTTCCTTCTCCATATATTTCCTTTAATTGAAGATATCTTTCATTGGGCATTAAGCCACTTTGAATCAATCTCTCTTCTGCTTTAATTGCATATTTTCTCGCATTTTCTTTATCTCCAAGTTTGAAACAGCAATTTCCCATGGCCAAAAGAGTACAAGCGGCAACTCTCTGCTCTTCAGGTGTTTCCTCAAAATTCATATCGTTGCGCTCTTTGTAAAGCTGCAAAGCATAACTAAAGTCACCCCTACTAAGGCAAATCTCCGCAAATGCCTCCAATGTCTCAATATAAATTGGGTTGTCACCATCCAAAGTTTCCCTTTGCAACCTTAGAGCTTCCTCTAAATATTTCCCCGCCGAAGCCAAATCACCCGATTTTTGGTATGCAATCCCTAAATTTCTTAGAACTTCACCATATTCAGAATGTCGTTTTCCCAGAGCGTTTCTTGCAATTTCTTCCATTTCCAGGCAAATTAACACCGCTTTGGTATATTCTTCCTGTTTCTGGCGAACCTGCACAATGGCATTCATCAGTGAAATTACGATTTTTTTATTTTCATAGGAAAGAATTTTATTTATTTCAAGGGCTTTTTCGTATAGAAATGCCGCTGCTTCATAAGAACCATGTTGCTCAAAAATACAAGCAAACTCAAACCACAACTGTGCATGTAGACTCTGATTTTCATCGGAATCCTTTTCCAAAATATCCAAAGCCTGTTTATAGAAGGTAAGTGCCTGCATACAGTCTTCCTTTTTTGCCATGATCTTGCCCATTTGCACATAACTCTTTACTCTCGTATTCTGTGATTCATATGCCTCTCTTAATGCAAAGGTTTTCCTACCAATCTCCAAGGCTTTTGTAAAGTCCTTCATTCCACAATAATCCAAAGATATTTTATCTAGAAAATCAAAATATAGTAAATGATTTTGTCCGAATTTTTTCTCTATGATCTCCATTCCTGAAGTATGTAATTGAAAGGATTTTTCAAATTGACTGTCCTTATAGTATAAACTGGCCAGATAGCTCAAATAATTCAGATAATCTAAATGACCTTGCTGAAACATTTGCCTGTGCACCTCAACGGCACGCTCACAATATTCCACGGCAAGGCCTATAAGTTCCGCCTTTTCACATACAAAAGTTAAGGCGATGGCATTATTTAAGTAGGCTATGTTTTGGCTGCCCAGTTTTTTTTCCACTATATCCAACGCAACTTCATAGTTATAAATTGCCTTTTTATAATTCCCCATTTTGTCATAACATCGGCCCATAGAGGAATGAATATCCGCCAAATCTATTATTTGCAAAGAACGGCAATTCAAACTTCTCTCCAACGCCTGTCCATGGCTTTCAATGGCTTTTTCATACTGTTTCAGGCTTTCATAACAATTTCCTATATTGTACAACGTATGAATATAATCCTTATGCGATTGTCCCAGCCTACGTCCTCGCACTTTAAGGACCTGCATATGGGTTTTTAAGGCCTCTTCATGTCTATCCAAACTGCTATAGACAATGGCTAAATTATTCATTGTATCTGCATATCCCCGAGACTCGCCTCTATTCACTTTTTTGAGTTCTGCCCCTCTACCATAATATTCTGCCGCTTTCTCATAGTAACCCAGCTCATCGAAAATAACGGCAACATTATGAAAGTCTTCTCCCAAATCAGATTGGGCTTCGTCTCCGCTTTTCTTATAAAGCTCTAATAAATGTTCCCCAAGAAACAAAGCCCTTTTGTAATCGCCCTCTTTATATGACTCCACTAAGTTTTTTCGCAGCTCTCTTATCTCAGCTAAATAAGACTTCATGATCCACACCCTGCCTATTGTTGATTCATTTCCTCAAAAGCATCCTTTATTACTCCATAGGAGTAACCTTTCCGTTGCAAAAAACCATATAATTGCTTCTTTTTTTTCTCGTCAGGTGGCCACTGACCTCTTGTTTTTTTCTCTAGCCATCTCACTGCATCTTTTGTCTCACAAAAATCCGTTTGCTCTAAAACTTCTTCACAAATTTCCTCAGAGACTCCCCTCTGAATTAGTTCCATTCGCAATGCGTAAGCCCCCCTTGGACTTAAATGCAAGCGATCCTTTATATATCGATTGGCATACTCTCTATCATCGGTATATTGATACTTATTCAAAAAAGCTATTACCTCTTCAATAATTTCTTCGGAAAAATCACTATCCATGAGTTTTTGCCTTACTTCTTTTTCTGTGCGCAACTTGTACCCGATAAAATGTAATGCCTTGTTCTGGGCCTGAATATAAATCAGGTTCCTCTGAATAAAGGCCACCGTTTTTTCGGGTATTTCCCCGCCTTCTTTAATATGAAAATATTCCATATCACCCATGGAGAGGGCAAATACATATTCTCCGTCAACAAAAATATTGTATTTAGAGGGATCTCTTTTCTGAGGTGTAATTCTTGTCACAAGCATTGAACTTTCTCCTTATTTCTTCATTATAGCACATTTTTTTACCTTTCACTATCACAATTCAGCATAAAATGGATTCAGTTTTCGACAGTGATTTTCTAAAGATCATTCATCAAGTTTTCCTTTTTGCCCATAAAAAAACCCGCTTCTTGCATGGAAAGGTCTTTCCCTCGCAATATACGGGCTTTTACATTTTTTTAAAACCTTCCAAAGAGGCAATAATGAAGAGCCCTATTTTGAAAGTCCTTTTAGAGTGTTTTAATAAAACTCGCTTACTCTAAATCTAATTCTTCTATTCCAGACCCATTTTCTTCCCCATCTAAAACACCTTGCACTTTCGGCGATTTGCCATCGTTTCCAGCCGAGAGACTTCCGTCTACTCCCGGTCTAGACCCGTCAGACGTAGAAAACAGACCGTAATGCTCCCTTACTGCATTCTCCACCTCTAGACAAATATCTGGATGCTCCTGCAAAAATTGCTTTGCATTCTCCCTGCCCTGACCAATTCTTGTCTCCTTATAGGAAAACCATGAACCGCTTTTGTTAATAATGCTTACCTCAGCGGCCAAGTCTAAAATGTCCCCATACTTGGAAATTCCCTGACCATAAATAATATCAAACTCTGCCGTTTTAAATGGTGGCGCCACTTTATTTTTTGCAACCTTAACTCTAACTCTGTTACCGATCAGCTCAGTTCCTTGTTTCAGTACATCTGCCTTTCTGATGTCGATACGTACGGAAGCATAAAATTTAAGCGCCCGGCCACCTGTGGTTGTTTCAGGACTGCCATAAATTACACCGATTTTTTCTCTTAACTGGTTGATAAAAACCACGGTGCATTTGGATTTATTCGTAATACCCGTCAGTTTTCTTAATGCCTGACTCATCAATCTGGCTTGTAAGCCCACATGAGATTCGCCCATTTCCCCTTCAATTTCAGCCTTAGGAACCAGTGCCGCAACAGAATCCACAATCACAATATCAATGGCTCCACAGCGTACCATGGTTTCCGCAATTTCCAAAGCCTGCTCACCGTTATCAGGCTGGGAGATATATAATTCATCAATATTAACACCCAAAGCCTTAGCATAAACAGGGTCCATTGCATGCTCGGCATCTATATAACCTGCAATTCCCCCTCTTTTTTGCACCTCTGCAACCATATGAAGGGCAACGGTTGTTTTACCTGAAGATTCAGGGCCGTAAATCTCTATAATTCTGCCCTTTGGTATACCGCCAACTCCCAGAGCAACATCCAAGCTTAAAGAACCAGTGGGGGTTACCTCCACATTCATCTGGCGACTGCTGTCACCCAGCTTCATCACAGCACCCTTGCCAAATTGTTTTTCAATATAGCCTAACGCCGCTGACAGCGCCTTATCCTTATCTTCAAATCTGATATCATCTTTTTTTGAATCATCTTTTTTTGCCAATTGATCTTCACCCTCCCTAACAAAACGAACTAATGTTCTTATATTAACTTATTTTTTCCTCTGTGTCAACTGTTTTTCCTAATGGCTTTTCCGCCAAAAGCATTGCCGCAAAAATAATCCCACATCCTACGACGCCACGCCATCCCATGCGCTCGCCATAAAACAAAATTGAAATAATTGCGGCAAAGATAGATTCAGAGGTAATAATAATTGCGGTTTTATTGGCTGAGGTATATTTTTGCCCCATGGATTGTAAAACAAAATAAATTGCTGTACAAAAGATACCCACATTGAAAAAGCTTACTACCACAAGACCATTTAGGGAAGGCATGTCCATTCCCGTTATAGCTGTAATTACAAAAGATATGATCGTGACTGTCAAATGTTCCACCAACGCAATGTGCACAGAATCACATTCCAGAACGGCTTTTCCCATAAATGCCATCTGCATGGAAAAAGCCATCGCCGCACCAAAGGACAAAACAGCACCAATATCCAATTTAAAATCCTCGGTTACCGATAGAAGTGCCACACCAAACAATGTTAAAAATGCTGCTAAAAATCCGCTTGGCAAGGGCTTCTGGCGAAAAGCCACCCAGCAAATAAAAGGAACAATAGCAGCCTGGGTATTACATAAAAAAGCATTAACAGATGGGGTGGTATATTGAAGCCCCACTGTTAATAGCACAAAGGTTGCCGCCAACAGTACACCTAAAATACTGCCCATTTTCCATTCTTTTTTCGTTATTTGAAAATACCTCTTAAAATAAATCAGGCTTAAACAAGCTGTTGCAATTAAAAATCTGCCTAGCATCACTTGATATGGTGTATATCCCCAATCTAAAAGGTATTTCACTCCGATGAAGCCACCACCGCCCAGTATGGCGGCAATTAGAAGCATCCAATCCCCTTTATTTCTCATATTGCAATTTTCTTCGCAGCCAATCCAAAGCTTGGAAGGTTGCCCGTTCTCTGATTTTATTTCTATTTCCCGCAAAATGGAATTCTCTGGCTTCAGCAGCTCCATTGTTATAAATACCGATATAAACCAAGCCCACAGGCTTTTCTTCCGTTCCGCCATCAGGCCCAGCCACACCTGTGGTGGCGATGCCAATTGATGCACCTGAGGTTCTTGCAATGCCCTCCGCCATTTCTTTTGCAGTTTCTTCGCTTACAGCACCGAACTTCTCAAGAGTCTGGGCAGAAACCCCTAAACGCTTCATTTTTGCCTCGTTGGTATAGGTTACACACCCTTCCAAAAATACTTCAGAAATACCGGGATAGCGTACCAATTGGGAAGATATTTCTCCACCTGTGCAGGATTCCGCAACGGCAATGGTCCTTTTCTGCGCCAACAAAAGCTTGGCAGCCTCAGTTTCCATATTTGTTTCGCCCTCAGCATAAACGGATTTTCCCAGACGATCTTTTAATGCCGCAGCAACAGGTTCAATTAAGCGGTCTGCTTCCTCTTCATCCTTTGCTTTAGCAGTGATGCGCAAAAGGGCTTCACCATCCTTGGCATAGGGAGCAATGGTTGGGTTTGTTTGGGCATCAATCAAGTCTTTTACCATTTCCTCCATGGCACTCTCCCCAACACTAGCTACCCGCAAGATTCTGGAAATAAAGGTACACTCCTGCTTTTTCGCCAAATAAGGCTTGGCTTGATTTTGAAACATAGGCATCACCTCTTTCGGTGGGCCTGGTAACATTATAATGATTTTCTCATCTTTTTCTATGATAATTCCTGGTGCGGTGCCATTGGCGTTGTACATTACTACGCCATTATTTGCAGGAACAAAAGCCTGTTTTTTATTGTTCTCTGTCATTGTTCTGCCAATACGGTCAAAGAAAACCTGAATTTGAGCCAATGCTTTTTCATCCAAAATAAGGGGTTCTCCAAAGTACTTCGCCGCTGTTTCCTTTGTCAAGTCATCCTCTGTGGGGCCTAAACCTCCTGTGGTAATCACCAAATCCGCTCTTGAAAAGGCGTGATACAGGGTTTCTTCCAATCTTTTGGGGTTATCCCCTACCACCGTTTGATAGTATACCTCAATTCCGAGTGCCGCCAACTCTTTGGCTAAGTATTGTGCATTGGTATTTAAAATATCTCCAAGCAATAGTTCTGTTCCTACTGCTAAAATTTCTGCTTTCATATTGCGCCTCCTTATCTTATGTTTTGAACATTCTGTTCCTATTGTATTCTTTTTATGAGAAATTTCCAAGTCTTTTTAGAAAGAAAAAAAGAGCAATTCTGCTCTTTTTCGTTGAAACCTTGGGCTTTGCCCAAACCCACTTGCTTTTTGAAATAAGCAAGATCAAAAACTTTTGCAAACTGCATTCTTCAGTTTACTACCAAATAGCACCTTTTTATGTTACGGAAGGGTTAGGGAAACAAAGAGTTTCCTTAATTAAATCCGCAGGATGGGCTTTGCCAACCGAGGCAAACAGGGGGTTTCAAGACCAATTATTCCCAAAAAACTCATCTGTTTTTCCACTGAAATACTTGAAAAACGAAACTTTTTTCAAATAGTATTGACTCTGTCAACATCTTTATCCCTTTAAAACCTGCTTGTTTTTTACAATGTAATCCACTCCTGAGAGGATAGTGAAAAATACCGCTAAACCAACCAAAAGCTTTTCAATGATAGAAATACCCGGTAAAGGCAAATTCAACAACACCACAATAATCATAATCATCTGCACTGTGGTTTTCACCTTTCCCCACCAGCTGGCAGCCATGACAATCTTAGCCTCCATCGCTAGGGTACGAAAGCCTGTAATTGCAAACTCCCTAGCTAAAATAATGATAACTACCCAGCTTGCCAAATCTCCTAGCTGAACCATGGAAACAAGGGCGGCCATTACCAAAAGCTTATCCGCCAAGGGATCCATAAACTTACCGAAGTTACTAACCAAATTCCATTTTCTTGCAAGGTATCCGTCCAAAAAATCCGTTATAGATGCAACAATAAAAATTGCTACGGCAATATAACGATTTAAAGGTGCAGGCACCAAAAACAGTACCAATAGAAATGCGGGAATTAAAATCACCCGAAGCATTGTCAGTTTATTCGGCAGATTCATCTGCATAAATTACATCTCCCATCAAATCATAGTCTCCGGCTTCTCGAATTCTTGCTGTTACAAAATCACCGGAATATAGTTCCTCTTCCGCTGTTAAAAATACCAACCCATCAATATCCGGTGCATCTCTGCGGGTTCTTCCGCAATAAATATTTTCTTCGGGCAACTTGCCCTCCACCAACACCTGTACCACCTTGCCCACTTCCTTTTCACAAAGGGAAGCCGCAATATTTTTTTGAATATCCATGATGGTTTCTTTTCTGACTTCCTTAAGCTCATCGTCAATCTGATTTTCCATGATTGCCGCCGCTGTGCCATCTTCCTGAGAGTAGGAAAATACTCCCAAACGGTCAAAACGCATTTCTTCCACAAAATCAAGCAAATCCTCAAATTCCGCTGCCGTTTCGCCGGGGAATCCCACAATCAGTGTCGTCCGAATGGCAATATCGGGCATCGCCCCACGCAATGCCGCTACCTTTTCTTTGATTAAGGCCTGGTTGCTTTTTCTGCCCATGCGCTTTAACACAGCGTCGTTCCCATGCTGAATGGGCATATCAATATAATGACAGATTTTTTCATTCCTGGCCATTTCATCAATGGTTTCTTGGGTTAATGTTTCAGGATAACAGTATAACAAACGAATCCATTCAATGCCATCAATTTTTGATAATTCCTCCAACAAGACATGGAGTTTAGGTTCATCATATAAGTCTCTGCCATAAATGGAAGTATCCTGTGCGACAATAACCAATTCCTTCACACCATTTTCTGCCAAAACCTTTGCTTCTTCCACAAGGCTTTCTATGGTACGGCTTCTGTGTTTGCCTCTAAGCTTAGGAATAACGCAATAGGTGCAATGGTTATCACAGCCCTCAGAAATCTTTAAATATGCAAAATAAGGAGCAGTAGAAAGAATCCGCAGTTTCCCATTGGCATCTTCCATCGGACGATCAATATCCTCTAAATACTTCTCGCCCATCTTTCCCTTTAAAATATCTGCAGCTACCTCCGCCACAGATTCATAGGCCGCTGTACCAATGACTGCATCCACCTCAGGCAGTTCATCAAAAAACTCCTTCTCATAGCGCTGTCCCAAACAACCGGCTACGATTAAGCCTTTGCATTTGCCTGTTTTTTTATACTCCGCCATCTCCAGAATGGTTTCAATACTTTCGTCTAGGGCGTCCTTAATAAAACAGCATGTATTGATCACGATGATGTCTGCCTCTGCTTCATTGGCGATGGTCTGAAAACCATTTTGCGCCAATATGCCCAGCATAACCTCGCTGTCTACTCTGTTTTTGTCACACCCTAAAGAAGTGAATGCTACGGTTCCTTTCATGTTTACCTCCCTAAATTTACATCAAGTTGTTCTGCATTTTTGCAGCCACAAGACAATTCTTCATAAGCATTGCTATGGTCATGGGTCCTACGCCTCCCGGCACAGGTGTAATTGCCCCTGCAATCTCTTTTACAGCTTCAAAATCCACATCTCCACAGAGCTTGCCTGCCTCGTTGCGGTTCATGCCTACATCAATCACAATGGCACCTGCTTTGACCATATCTGCGGTAACAGTATTTACCTTTCCCGTGGCACTGACAATAATATCCGCCCCCAAGCAAACCTCCGCCAGATTTCGGGTCTTTGAATGGCAAATTGTCACCGTTCCGTTCTCCTGCATCAACAGCATAGCCACAGGCTTCCCAACGATATTGCTTCTTCCGATAATCACACAATTCTGCCCTTGTATTGTATGTCCACTGCGCTTGATTAACTCAATAATACCTGCAGGCGTGCAAGGCAAAAAACCTTTGCCTCCTGTATGCAATAGTCCCACGTTCATAGGATGAAAGCAGTCTACATCCTTTTTAGCATCAATGGCAAGAATAACTTTTTCCTCATTGATATGCTTCGGCAAAGGCATTTGCACCAAAATACCGTGAACGGTCTCATCAGCGTTTAGCTGTGCCACAAGGCGGAGCAGTTCCTCTTCTGATGTTTCTACCCCTAATTCATAGGATACAGAGCGAATACCCACAGCCTCGCATGCCTTCTTTTTATTATTTACATAAACTTGAGAAGCGGAATCGTTTCCCACCAAAACAACGGCAAGGCAGGGATTTACTCCCTGAGCCTTAATTTGAGCCGCTTCTATTGCCGCTTCCTCTTTGATCTGCGCCGAAATCAACTTGCCATCAATCAATTGTGCTGTCATCATTACAACTCCTTAGAATAATCCTACGATGTTACCATCCTCATCAATATCAATATCCAAAGCCGCAGGCCTTTTGGGTAAGCCGGGCATTGTCATAATATCTCCAAGCATTGCAACAATAAAGCCTGCCCCTGCTGAAATTCTCAATTCTTTCACATTTACCTCAAATCCCTCAGGACGTCCCAAAAGCTTAGGGTCATCGGAAAGGGAGTATTGTGTTTTTGCAATGCAGACAGGGAAATGCCCAAAGCCTAGCTGTTCAATTTGAGCCAAGGTCTTTTTTGCTGCTCCCGAGAAGCTGACACTTCCTGCGCCATAAATTTCTTTACAAACACAATTTATTTTTTCCTGGATGGTTAAATTGTCATCATATAAGGTATGAAAATTATTTTCCTTTGTCTCCAAAGTTTCCAAGACCTTTTCCGCCAAAGTACGGCCGCCTTCGCCACCTTCTGCCCAAACCCTTGCAATGGCAAAGGTTGCACCCATAGCCTCACAGCGCTCCTTTACAAAGGCAACTTCTGCATCAGTATCTGCCACAAAATGGTTCAAAGTAACCACAACAGGAACGCCAAATTTCTGTATATTTTCAATATGCTTTTCTAAATTTACAAAACCTTTTTTCAAAGCTTCCAAGTTTTCATTGCTCAAATCTGCTTTGGCAACACCACCATTATATTTCATTGCACGGATTGTTGCAACCAGAACAACGGCGTCGGGCTGAATGCCAGCCTTGCGGCACTTAATATCAAAAAATTTCTCTGCTCCCAAATCCGCACCAAAGCCAGCTTCCGTCACCACATAATCCGCCATTTTCAAACCTAATTTTGTGGCACGAACACTGTTACAGCCATGGGCAATATTTGCAAAGGGGCCGCCGTGAATCATTGCAGGCGTATGCTCCAAAGTCTGTACCAAGTTGGGCTGAAGCGCATCCTTCAATAAAACGGTCATTGCACCGTCAGCACCGATTTGCTTTGCCGTTACAGGCTCATCATTGTAAGTATAGCCAATTATAATTTGGCCTAACATCTCTTTTAAATGCTTTATGTCGTTGGCCAAGCAGAAAATCGCCATAATCTCAGAAGCAACGGTAATTTGGAAACCATCCTCACGGGGTACGCCGTTTACCTTACCACCCAAGCCTGAAATGACATTTCTCAGTTGTCTATCGTTTAAGTCAACAACTCTTTTCCAAGTGATTTTTCTAGGATCAATATTTAAATCATTTCCTTGTTGAATATGATTGTCCACCATGGATGCCAAGAGGTTGTTTGCTGTAGTAATGGCATGCAAATCCCCAGTAAAATGCAGGTTAATTTCCTCCATGGGAACAACCTGAGCATAACCGCCACCGGCAGCTCCACCCTTTACACCCATGCATGGGCCAAGGGATGGCTCTCTTAAACAGGTAATGGCATTTTTACCCAACTTCTGCAGTGCCTGGGTTAAGCCAATGGTCACTGTGGTTTTCCCCTCGCCTGCAGGGGTAGGGTTTACAGCAGTCACTAAAATCAGCTTCCCACTGGGGTTGTTTTTAATCTGATTATAGTATTTGTCGCTGATTTTCGCCTTATACCTCCCGTAGCATTCCACAAATTCCTCGGGAATCCCTGCTTTTGCAGCTATCGCAGTAATCGGCTCCATTGTGCACTCCTGTGCAATTTGCAAATCTGTTTTCATGATAAACAAACTCCTTTCAGTCCTTCAACGGTTTTCAAACGCCGTGAACCGCAATAAAAAAACCGACAGTCCAAGCGTCATCGCCCAGACGGTCGGCATTTATCCTTGTCATACTCCATGTGGTTAACTCCACTTCCGTCAGTCATATGACCTCTAGGGAAATGGTACTATAAGCAGGTTTTTTTGTCAACAGACAAAGAAATATTTTATCCAATACAATATTTGTGTTTCCTTCTGTTTTAGAGGTTATTTTCACAAATTTATCCTTTTTCAACAATCCTCTTTGACATATTAAAAATGGAAAGACTGTAAAACTTCTTTTGATTATGTAAAGTGAATTCTCTCCTGCTTGTCATCATGGAAGCTCTTCTTCCACAGGCTCTTTTACCGTTTCCCATTGAGCACGGGTAATGAGTACTTTTCTGGGCTTACTTCCATCTTCGGAGCCAACCATTCCTTTGCGCTCTAGCTCATCCATCAGCCTTGCCGCACGGTTATAGCCAATTCTAAACTGTCTTTGCAGCATAGAAACAGAGGCTTTTTCCTTTTCAATAATCAGATCCACAGCGGGTTCAAAAAACTCATCCCTATCTTCATCTGCATCCATACCAGTTTTCGTTACCTTTGTAATTTGGTCTATGGTATCCTGAGTATATCCAGGGCGACCGCTTTTTTTCAGGAAGGAAACAATATCCTCCACCTCTTTATCGGTAACAAACGCCCCTTGTAAACGGGCAGGCTTGCTTTGTCCCGCAGGGTAAAACAACATATCGCCCTTACCCAAGAGCTTTTCTGCACCAACCATATCCAAAATAGTCCTGGAGTCAATGCCCGATGAAACTGCAAAGGCCAATCGAGATGGAATGTTTGCCTTAATGACGCCGGTAATGACATCTACAGACGGTCGCTGGGTTGCGATAATCAAGTGCATTCCCGCAGCACGAGCCATTTGCGCTAATCGGCAAATGGAATCCTCAACCTCACCGGGAGCCGCCATCATCAAATCCGCCAACTCATCAATGACGATGACAATTTGCGCCATCTTTCCTTTTTCGTCCCCTTCTTCTTCTTTCATGGCATTAAAGCCCTTAATATCCCTTACACCAAATGCCGCAAAATCGTTATATCTTTGCAGCATTTCTCGCACTGCCCAGTTTAACGCCGCTGACGCCTTTTTGGGGTCGGTAACAACAGGAATCAATAGATGGGGAATACCATTATAAACACTTAACTCCACCACCTTGGGGTCAACCAACAAAAGTTTTACGTCCTTGGGATCCGCCTTATATAAAATGCTGGTAATCAGTGTGTTAATGCAAACACTCTTACCACTTCCCGTTGCTCCTGCAATTAAAAGATGGGGCATTTTCCCAATATCCGTAACCACAGGGTTCCCCGCAATGTCCTCTCCCAGTGCAAATGCCAGCTTGGAACCATGATTATGGAAAGCATCACTATCTAATACCGTTCTCAAATAAACGGATTGGGTCTCTCGGTTAGGCACTTCAATACCCACTGCCGCCTTTCCAGGGATAGGCGCTTCAATACGAATACCGCTTGCCGCCAAATTTAGGGCTATATCATCCGCCAAATTTACAATCTTGCTTACTTTTACCCCTTGGCTAGGGGATAATTCGTATCGGGTAACTGTTGGCCCTCTGTTTATTTGAATCACTTTTGCGTCAACACCAAAGCTCTTCAATGTGGACTCCAACTTTTTCGCATTAGCTAGCATCTCAGCCTTTGAGTCCCCACCGCCCGATTTTGGGTCTTCCCCTAATAGGTCTATGGGTGGAAATACATAGGGAATTTCTTCCTCAACTGGTTCGGTAGGAACTGCTTCCTCAGGTGCCATCTCCGCTTTGTCAGAAGTTTTCTGTTGCTTTTCTCCTTCTTCCGTATCTTTCAATGCATCGGCATCCTCTGTTATTTCTATATCAGGAGAAGTATTCGTACTTTCGGATACATCCAAGTCCTCTGTGACAGCTAAGCTCTCATCCGCATCGTCCAAAACAACAATGGGCATCTCCTCTGAATCACATACAGGCTCGTCCTTTGTAAAAACCTCTTCCTCTTCTGATAACAAAAGCTCCTCTTCCGTGTTCTCTCTGAAAATTTCCTCCAGCATCTCTTCCCCTTCATCCTGAACCGCCTTGGAATGAACCATAATGGGGATTTCTTCGTCTTTTTGCTGATTTTCTAAAACAGACTCGATTTCAAAATCTTCGCTTTCTTCCTGGACAGTTCCGTCAGTTCCATCTTGGCCTTCCTCAAAAATAAAGTTGTAAATAGGTTCCGCCTTCTTAAATTTTGCAGGATCCTTTTTACGGAAAACTGTTTCTTCTATTTCAGGATTCTCAGTCTCACAGCCTTCCTCGTCCCAGAGCTCAATATTGTAACTGCCCTTCTTTTTTTCCCGCTGTCGCCGACGCTCCCGCTTTTCTGCTTCTGCCTGCTCCATCAATCGAATCTGTTCCGCTTTGCTTTTTATCTTTTCTTGTCTTACCTTTTGCATCGCCTTTTGGTGAGCAGAGTAATCGGAAACCGCCTGAAAAAAGGACTTTCCTGTAGCCATAATAAACGAAATAATCAAGAGAGCAATTAATACCAAAGTGCTGCCCAGCGTATCAAAGGCACTAAATAGCATACCGCCCAAGGCAACGCCAAGTAAACCGCCGTTGCCCATAGCCCCTTCCCCATAGTAAAAGGCAACTTTCTGGAAAAATTTTAAATTGGCAGTGGCTTCAATGGGATGTATTAAGTGTACCCCTGCCGCAACACAAAGAAGAAATAGTAAGCCGCCAAGACCGCGAATCACAGGCATTTTTCTCTCTTCACTTGCCAAAAGCCATCCACAATATAGAATAATACATAGCGGCAACAATACCCCTGCAAAACCAAATAGTCCTTTAAACAGACTGCTGAACAAATGCCCAATGATGCCCATTTTTTCCGTAAGCACGCTAATTTCAGCTACTAGGGAAATCAGCATGATTATAATTAGGATTACCTCGTCCAATATACTATCCCCAAAGCGGTCATTCTTTTCTATCGCCTTGGAAGCTCCTTTATGCTGACTCTTTGAGGAACTGCTTTTCCCCGCCCCAGTCTTCCCATTTGCATTTTTTTTCACGGCAGTAGATTTTGCGACGGCCTTCGTTGAACCAGCGCTACTCTTTCTTGTTGTCTTTTTCTGTTCTGCCAAATTACTCACCTCATCTATCTTTTGAAACATATTTGCGAACCACTGTTTGCCTTAATATAAAATTATACCATAAATATGCAAATCTCGCACCTTTTTTATCAACGCAATTTCCTCTACGATATTGCATCTTTTACAAAACATACTGTATAATGAATTGTGTATCATTTTACAAAAGGAAAAGGAGGAACAAGAGATGAAATACAGTGGTGAAAAGCTTCAATTAAGAGCAATTGAAACCGTAGCTTCCCTTATGATTGCAGCAGCGAAAACAGCCCCTAAGGGCTGTGGCAGGGATAGCATGGAATCCCTCATTATTGATGGAACGGATAAGGATGCCCTTGCGGCAGAAATGAGAAAAATCGGTGAGGAAACCCGTCAGCCATTTTATATAAGAGATGCAGAAAACGTAGACTTATCTGCCTGCGTTGTTCTCTTTGGGGCACAGGAAACCTATAGAGGGTTGCCTTACTGTAATTACTGTGGCGCTGGAGACTGTTTCGGTGCCAATAAAAGTGGCATCCATTGTGCCTTCGCCGTAGGCGATTTAGGCATTGCCATGGGTTCTGCTGTTTCCGTAGCGGCAACACATCGCATTGATAATAGAATTATGTTTTCGGCAGGCAAAGCAGCATTGTCTTTAGGCCTTTTTTCCGAAAAAGTATTTTTAGGTTACGGCATTCCCCTATCTGTAACAGAAAAAAGCCCTTATTTTGATCGCCCCACCGTGGCTTCCGCATCCTCTGCGGCTGCTCCTGGCTGTAACGCAAAATAATCAATCTTTTTTAATAAAAAGCCCACTGCCGGCAGAGGAAATGCCTTGCAATGGGCTTTTTTTAGAACTCTATGCACTGAAACAAACTGTTTGTTTTACAAAACATCTTGGTCAATTCCAAGCACCCCATTCTACTTTCATGCTTCTAAATCTTGTGAACGCACATTCTCTTCTTTTCTGGAATAAAAAGATAATCCCAACACCGTTCCAAGAATCAATATAAAACCAACTAACTCAACAGGATGAAACACAGAGCCCAAGAATAGTACTGAAACCACTATTGCCGTCACAGGTTCAATACTGCCCAAAAGGCTCCCCATAAATGGTCCAACCAGGCTAACTCCTTTTAAAAATAAGGAAAATGCTACTGCTGTACCAATCACAACCACTCCTATAACCCCCAGAATGGTTCCTGTGTCCCATAAAATTAGGTAATTCCAAGGCCGAACAAAAGGTACCATAATAACGCCCGCAAACAACATCCCGTAGCCCACCACAACATAAACACCGTACTTTCTCATTAGACCACCGGAAAGCAAGCTGTAAAGGGCCGCACCCAAAGCAGAACTTAACCCAAAAAACAGTGCTGTTCCCGTCAAAGACATATTGTAAATATCCCCACGGGTGCTAAGCAAAAAGGTACCCAAGAGGGCTGCCATAATTGCCCAAAGCTCCACCCTACTTGGTAGTCTCCTCCCCTTCACACAAACCACTGCCAATATAATTAATGGGTTTAAAAACTGTAATACTGTTGCCGTTCCCGCATTGGAGTGTTGGATTGCTGCAAAATATGTATATTGACACATGAGCATTCCCAAAAGGGAGAATATTAAAAGCTGCTTTGTGTCAGCTTTATTTTTAAAAACCTCCAACATTTTCCCTTTCTGAATCGCAAACCCCATCATTATTAATAAAGCTCCAGCAAAAATAAGACGTATTGCAACCAGCCATTCAGCTGTAATATTTTTCTCCACAAATAAAAACTGCCCGAAACATCCTGATATACCCCAGCAAATCCCCCCGCTTAAAGTAATCAGAATACCGGCCTCTTTCTTACGTTCCATAGGTTCCCTCCACTTTCATTTATCTATTGTATTGTGATTATACCTTAACTTCCATAAAAAAACATCCTTTTATTTAATCAATAAAAGGATGTCTCGCTATTTAGGGGGGCTAAATAGACATATAGAAAAGAAAGGGTTTCCTTACTTTACATCATAACCATTAGAAACAAGCTTCTCAATCAGCTCTTCACAATGGTTTTTGTTTCTAGTTTCCACGGTTACATCTACAATACATTTTCCAACTGCAATATTACGCACCATACGGTCATGGTTTACATTGAAAATGTTTGCACCAGCTTCTGCGATAATCTGAAGCATCTGTGTCAGCTGACCAGGCTTATCCATCATTGTTACAGAGAATTTTGTCAATCGACCATTCACCTGCAGGCCTTTATCAATAATACGATCTAAAATATTAATATCCACGTTACCGCCGGAAATAATACAAACAGTCTTTTTGCCCTGAATATCAGCTTTATTGTACATTGCCGCAGCAACAGAAACTGCACCGGCACCTTCTGCCACCATTTTGTGCTTTTCTAAAAGCATCAGGATTGCAGAAGCAATTTCTTCCTCGGAAACCGTAACAATTCCATCCACATACTTCTGACACATTTCAAAAGTCTTATCTCCTGGCTGTTTTACAGCAATACCATCGGCAACAGTGTTTACTTCTGCCAATGTCTCAATTTTGCCATCACGTAAGGAATTAAACATGGAAGGTGCGCCTTCAGCCTGTACACCATAAACCTTACATTCAGGTTTCAATTCTTTAATTGCACAAGCAACACCGCTGATTAAGCCGCCGCCGCCAATGGGAACAAGCACAACTTCAACATCTTCCAAATGTTCCAAAATTTCAAGACCAATGGTTCCTTGTCCTGCCATAACGTAGTCATCATTAAAGGGATGTAAAAAAGTGTATCCCTTTTCATTTTTAAGCTCTGCCGCTTTTGCAGCAGCGTCGTCATAAACACCAGGAACTAACACAACCTCTGCACCATAGCTTTTTGTTGCCTCAACTTTAGCAAGGGGCGCACCAGCAGGCATACAAATAACAGCTTGAATTCCTTTTTTCTTTGCCGCCAAGGCAACACCCTGGGCATGATTGCCTGCAGAACAAGCCACAACGCCATGCATTGCTTCTTCTTCCGTCAAATTAGCTGTTTTGTAATAAGCACCTCTCAACTTAAAAGAACCTGTTACCTGCATATTTTCACACTTAATATACACATCAGCGTCAGGATTGATAAACTTAGACTGAAATAAAGGTGTTTCTGTTGCAATACCAGTCAGAACCTCTTTTGCCTTTTGAATCATTTTTAAAGATAACATTGCACTCTCACTCCTGTGTCTTTAACATATGCACATATGTTTATTTTTGTCTATATCTCGAATACAAAATAATTATATGTTCACTTTTTAACAACGTCAACACATTTTAACAACTTTTTTTCTTATTTTGCAATTTTGTTATTATTGCTATTCATTCCGCATTCCATGTACATTATTCCGCATTATATAGACGAATATAATTTTTCTCTGTAGTAATGCATAAAAACCCATACGTTTTGCCCGTAGGAAAAATAAATTTCCAGTGAATCTTTCCCCATTTTGAAGGATAATTAGGAATAATATTACATAATTAAATGATTTTTTTGAGGTTGTCAAACATAACTCTCAGTTTAATTGCAATAAATTGGTGAAAAAATAATTCATCAAATACTTTTCTAACGCAAAAAATCCCCTATGAAATATTCATAGGGGATTGATTTCTTAAGTTAATCAAGAAGCATTCACCTTTCTTGTATGCTTGCGTCTGCGCATACGCTGTAAGGGTTGCCGATTTTCATTATAAATATATTTAGGGGCTTCATTCCCTTCCACAACACCTTGGGTAATGATACATCTTTCCAACGTTGTTTCAGCGGGAATTTCATACATAATTGGATTAATAAATTCCTCCATAATTGCACGCAACCCTCTAGCACCTGTTGCCCGCTCCATTGCCTTTTTTGCAATGGCCGCTAAAGCCTCTGGTTCAAATTCCAAAATAACATCATCCAAAGCAAATAGATATTCATACTGCTTTGTCAATGCATTTTTTGGCTCCGTCAAAATATGGGTAAATGCTTCTTCATCCAAATTATCCAAAGTCACCACTACGGGCAAACGACCGATAAATTCCGGAATAAGTCCGTATTTTAATAGATCCTGGGGCATCAAAGAACGAAGAATTTCGTCTGATGTTTTGTTTAACCTGCTATGCACTTCTGCTCCAAAACCAATCACCTTATGTCCCATACGGTTTTCAATGATTTTTTCAATGCCGCCGAAAGCGCCGCCACAAATAAATAAAATATTTGTTGTATCTATTTGGATAAACTCCTGATGAGGATGTTTCCTGCCACCCTGAGGAGGTACACTAGCCGTGGTGCCTTCCAGAATTTTTAGCAATGCCTGTTGCACGCCCTCGCCGCTAACATCTCTAGTGATTGATACATTTTCCGATTTTTTCGTAATCTTATCAATCTCATCAATATAAATAATGCCTCTCTCTGCGCGTTCAATATCATAATCTGCTGCTTGAATGAGCTTCAGCAAGATGTTTTCCACATCCTCGCCTACATATCCCGCTTCTGTTAGGGAGGTGGCGTCTGCAATGGCAAAAGGAACGTTCAATACTCTGGCTAAAGTCTGCGCCAGCAAAGTTTTTCCTGTACCAGTTGGGCCTGCCAAAAGAATATTGCTTTTTTGAAGTTCAACATCCTCCGCCTTGGCATCCATATAAACACGTTTATAGTGGTTATAAACCGCTACTGACAAAGCCTGTTTTGCCT
>JABNAD010000152.1_pt1 | contig 59069 bp, 45 predicted proteins | sample 7240381 | NCBI WGS metagenome assembly JABNAD01 (sample SAMN11332834, study PRJNA596920) | anaerobic digester metagenome | biome: digested sludge; isolation source: digested sewage sludge-derived enrichment culture grown on H2/CO2 | place: Germany: Goettingen
ATACCGTCAGAAATTTAGCAATTTGTCTGCTCGGTTTTAATTGGGGCTAATATACACCATAATAATATTAGTAGCGAGCACGCTAAAAAGAAACCCCGCAATTTCCTGTGGGGTTTCTTTTTGGGAACCTTTTGCTTAAAAAAGTACATCTTTTATATATTCCATGCAGCAAAACAGGACAACAAGTAGTCATTAGCACATTCAAAAGTTACTTTACTTAACATAAAACATTAAATGATTGTCCGTTATGATACCTAAAGCCTTAGCGTCATTGCGAAATCCTCGTACTTTGAGGATTGAAACAATCTCTATTAGATTGAATAACAAAAGATTGCTTCGTTGTATAAAACGCTCCTCGCAATGACGTTACACATTTAATTTCACCTTTAGGTGTATTTACGGATAATCATAATAACTAATTGTTTTACGAGGCTGCCACACTATACAATCGGGTGGTAGCGAGGGTAGCGGGGGGCGGTAGCGTGGGCTATCATAATCCGTTTGTTTTATATTCTGTTTCGGGTTCTGCCGCCATGCTTCGACGCTGCTCAGTAGAACTATCCAATTCTACCAACTTTTCTTCTGCTTCTTTTACCGTAACCTGCCCGTTCATTAGCATAGGCAATAACCAATCACGAAGGGAGGCGAGCTGTTGGTTTTCTAACTCCAATAAATCTTGCTTTTTAAATATGCTTACAGCTTTAGAATTGTATGTCTCTAACAACTCTCTGCTTGGTAGTGAAATCTTGATTGTCTTTAAAGTTGAAGCTGAAACTTCTTTAAATGTAGAACCAACACCATTTTGTTCAATTGATGGAATCATATTTTTCACCGCATAATATACAAACTCAGATGAATAACCTTTATTGGGAATAAAAGATTTGAAACCTTGGTTTGTAGTTACTTTTTCTCTGGAAATTGCTAAATAACCTATTGGAGCACGAGAGCTCAGTAAAATTGTTCCTTTGGGCATTATTGTTAAAGATGCATCTTTTATACCAGTAACGGTAGCATCAAATTCACCTCTCGTAATAAATTTATTGCCTTTGTTAAGTGATAAATCCTTTGGTGTAATCCAAGGAGTCCCAACTCCTTGACAAAAGTTTTCGGCTTTTGCTTTTGATGGGGTGCTGCCGCCAATTATTGTTCCTAAGTCGGCTAAAGTACCATCTGCCCAACCCTCAGGTATTTCCCTTTTGAGTTCTTTGTTGTACACCATTTTTCCACCCGATGATTTGTAGGGCTTGCCTTGCTGGTTGGGAAAATCGAATTGTACAAACCAATAATCGTACAGGGTTTTAGCCATAGCCTCCAACTCGGCATTGATGCGGTTGTTGAGTTCTATTTTGGTATCGAGGGAGGAAAGAACGGAGGCAATGGCTTTTTGGGTTGAAACATCCTGATGGTTCAGTGATATAGTTTCTAAAGCTGAAACATATAAGTTTTTCTGAATACTACCACCTGCTTTTGATAGTATCTCTTCCTTTTTATATTTAAGAGTGTAAAACACATAGTATAAGTCTGCTTTTTGCTGGTTTACATCGATGTTTATTACTGCGCGATTTCCACACATTTTATCCTTTAGTATTCCTAAGCGTCCAATTGTACCAGATTTGCTTATTGCTAAAGTATTTTCCTTAAAAAGGAAAGAACTTTTCCCCGCACTTAAAAAACCTTTTTCTGAAAGAGTCCTTTCTGTATTGTAAACAACTCCATCATTTAAGTCAGAAGCTCTTAACCATTTATATTTTCCATCAAAATAGTCACGGTGCTTTTGAGACGGATTAACGTATCCCTCTTGAAATGAACAACAATCCTTTAAAGTCAATCTATTCATACCCCAACCCCTCCAATTGCTTTTTAATCTCGGCTTCCAAATCAGAGGATTCTGTAAACAACTTATTCAGGTTACTTTTAAAACCGTTCATTTTGGCTTTAAATTCATCGTGGGTAATATCGGTGTATTCAATTTTAACCTCGAAGTATTGCCCTGCGCTAAAGCTGTAGTTTTTAGCTTTTATATCGTCGTAAGACACCACTACCGAAAAATCTTCAACTACCTCTTTGTTGTTAAAGGTGTTTATGATTTTGTCTTCTTCGTCCTGTGTTAAAACAGTACGTTGGTTTTTACCGTCTTTTATGGTTTCGCCTAAATTGGAGGCATCAATGAGTACTACATCGCCTTTGTCGGCATCATCAATAAATACAATGGAAACATTAGTTCCAGTTGCAGCAAAAATATTACTTGGCATACTTACCACGCCACGCAACATTTTTTCTTCCACCAATCGTTCGCGTATGGCTTTATCTATTCCGCTTTGAGCAGTAATAAACCCAGTAGGAACTACAACGGCTGCTTTTCCTCCTGTATTTAAACTATACATTATGTGCTGAATAAACAGAGGGTAAATTGCCATTTTGTCTTTGGCTTTTGCTGGCACATTGGGTATGCCTGCAAAAAAGCGGTCGTTGTTTTCCTTGGTATCTAAATCGTCGCGAAAATCGGAATAGTCCAGTTTAAAAGGGGGATTTGAAACAATGTAATCGAACTTTTGCAGCTTGCCATTTTTCTTATGATACGGGTCAGTTAAGGTATTCCCCTTTACAATATTGGGTATGGAATGAACGAGATTGTTCAAAATCAGGTTCAAACGCAAGAGGTTCGACGATTTCTGCGAAATATCCTGCGAGTAGATGGTACATTTATCCTCACCAATCTGGTGGGCAAGGTTCATGAGCAGCGTACCCGAACCCGCCGATGGGTCGTAACAGGTTACATTGCTTACATCGCCATGCACCATACAACGGGCCATGATTTTGGCTACCGCATGAGGCGTAAAATACTCGGCATATTTACCTCCGCTGTTGGTGTTGTAATCCTTAATGAGGTATTCGAAAATGGTAGCGTAGAAATCGAATTTCTCGTGAAAGATGTGTTCAAAGCTAAAACCAATAAGCTTGTTAATAATGGCACGGCAAAAGTCATCGCGCTTGTCGGTAACATATTTACTGATGTTTTCGAAAAGTGTAATTTTTTCACCGTCCTGTGTAATTACCGAAAAAATATCGCTGTTCTCTTTGGCAATATCCAACAGGGTATTATCAAAAGTATCGGCAAACTTTGGTTCGTTTTGTTTCTCGAACAATGCACTAATCAAATGGTCGGGCTTAATGCTTGCGGTTGCCTCGCTCATTTGCATGGTGAGCATTTCGTAATCGTCGGCACTATAGCTTTTTAATACTTCAACGGGTTTTTCGGCTTTGGCTATATTTTCATCGAGCTGTTTTACTTCGTGAACAAACTTATCGTTCAAAAATTTATACAGAAATACCTGTGTAATAATCTTAAACTCGTTCCCATCGTTCCCCAAACCATAGTTGGCACACACCGATTTTAAACTATCGATAAGTTCCTTGGTTTCCTTCTCAAATTTCTGTGTTGCAGTCATTCCTCAAATCTACTTTTTATCCTTTATTTTAATCCCGAAGGGATTATATATTTATAGAAAACAATTTAATACAGGTTGGTGCGACCCCGAAGGGGTCACATTCTTTTTTCCTTATGCCAAATCTATAAACATGTGCATCCGCTAGATTCATAAATCTTTGTTGTCAATCCAATGAAATAAATATTCTTCCTTATATTCGACTTCAAATTTCTTTAAAAAACCGATGTACTCATCGCGAAAATTCATTTTTGCATGATGTTGTTTTTGATTAGCAATATACATGATTACATTATCTAATGCCGAATGACTATACGAAAAAGCACCATAACCTTCCTGCCACTCAAACCTGAATTTTGAAAACTTCTTTTCCCTGATGAGGGTATTGGTAGATTTTTTAATTTCCCGAACCAAATCGGCCAGACAACAAGCTGGTTTCATCCCTATCAATAAATGAATATGATCGGGCATGCCGTTTATAGCAATCAATTTTTGGTCTTTATTCTGAATTATTCCTGTAATGTATTTGTACAATTCGTTTTCCCAATCCCTGTCAATTAATGCATCCCGGTTTTTAACCGCAAATACTATTTGAATATATATCTGTGAAAAGGTACTCATTGATTATGCTTCTTGTATCCGACCCCGATGGGGTCGGATGCTTTATTTCATTTGTTTGCTATAAATATGAGAATCCTTCGGATTCATTTTTTCTTATAGCAAAGGTTAAGCAGTTCTACCATAAAATTCGTTCATATATTCTTTTACCACCATAGCATTAATCAACTTGCTACGGTTGGCATCGAGTGGTAAATGATGTTTGTTTTTCAATTGTTGGACAACCAAACGCAAAATCATTTTTTCTACAAAACTTTCGTTTTCCAGCATTTTTGCATTTAGCTGTATTTGGTTATCTACTTCCTGTTTCAAGCTTTGTAATGCCTCAAACAGCTTTGCTTCGCTATCGGTTAAGGGGTCTTTCTCCATTAATCGCTTATGCAAACGGGCATACTTTTCATCGTTTTTATACTTGGCACGAAGTAACTGATTTTTGCGCTCCAGTTCACGAGCTTTGTTGTATATTATTTCCAAAGCGGCAATGTTGGCCTCCATTTCCTCCTTGGTAACTTCATTCAGATTTTTCTTTTTAAAAAGTCGTTCCAGTTCTTCTTTCAACGAAATAAATACAGGGTCTTTCTGGTCGAAATTACCACCCAATGCCTCACGGGTTTTCTGTAGCGTGTCTTTCAACTGGTCGGCAATAACCATTTCTTCCTCTTTCACTTTGGTAAATGCAAAAATCACATCTTCCAAAGCCACGTTAAGCAAATTGGTAGTATCCACACTATTTTCCAAACGCTCTTTTGTGTTGATTAGAGCAAGTCTATCATTAGCACAACGTGAAAGAATGTTGAGTGTTTTAAAATCAAGTTTATCCAACAACTCAAAATTTCCAGAAAGTCGGATAATGTTGTAAAGTGCTTTGGCATTGTTCAGCACTTTGGTAATTTTCAGCATTTCAGCACGGTTGTTAATCTCGCTTATTTGCTGAACAAATATTTCTTTTGTTTCCGTATCGAAATGGAATAATACCTCTTTTATTTCCTGTATTTCTTCTTCAATTTCTTCGGCCGATTTAAAGAGGTTGGAATAATGTTCCATTTCATCGCCCAACTCGGCTTGCAATTCGTTGAAATAATCACGGTTGGTTTTATCGAACTCCTTTTGAATGTCGGCAAAATCAACTACATAACCATAAAGGAAATTCTTGTACCTGCGGTTAACACGGGTCAAAGTCTGTAATAAGTTGTGTGCTTTTATTACACGCCCAATATATAATTTCTTTAAGCGTTTTGCATCAAAACCAGTTAGCAACATGTTGAACACAAAAAGGAAATCAATTTTTCCGTCTTTGAAATCTTCTATCAGGTCTTTGCGTTCCTGTTTGGTACCTTCATCGTGTAAAATTAGAACAGCTGTTGTTACTTTGCTTTTCCGTTTTTGTTTATTGCCGTAACTTTCTTCAGGTTCGGCAGCCTCCAATAATATACCCTCTGGTTTGCTGGCGTATTTATCCTGAAAAATCTTATACATCATTTTTGCCTGAGGAGCAGAATCGCAAACCACCATACCACCAATAGAATTGTCGTTTAAGGTAATCCGTGCTTTTTCAAAATCCTTTATGATGTAGTCGAGCATCGGCTCAACAAACTTATGGTGAGCATATACTGTAGTTCTATCAGCATTACCTTTGAGGATTTCAATTTCTTTTAATGCTTCCTGCAAAGTGAGTTTGTAGGTTGTTTCAATCTCTTCACGAATCAAGCGCAAAGTGTAACCGTCTTTTATTGAAGCGTTGTAATAATATTTATGAATGTAATCGCCAAAAAGCGTTTTTGAATTGTATTCAGAACCTAATAGTGGTGTGCCAGTCAATCCAATTTTAACAGAACCTTTATCTGCTTGTTCCAAGTTTGCCAAGAAACTTCCTTTTGGATTGTAGCTACGGTGAACTTCATCTAAAAAGAAAACCCGCTGAATGTTTAACTGGTAATCGGTATTTTTAATAACATTCGGGTCGTCCTGAAATTTTTGGATGTTTACAACAGTTATTTCCGCTTTCCCCGAATGATTATGAATTACCGTAGTTGCTTTAATGTCTTTTGCAAAAGCATCGCGCGAATCGATTTCGTGTACAACCAATCCCCGTGCTTTAAATTCTTTTGCTGCTTGAATTAAAAGGTCGAGGCGGTCAACAATAAAATAGAATTTAGGTACAATGCCCTTTTTTTGGTAATAATCGGTAAGGTGCTTAACGTTGTAATACGCCAACGCGGTTTTTCCACTACCCTGTGTGTGCCAAATAATCCCCTTTTTTATATCACTGTCCAACTTGTTTTCAATAGCTTTTGTGGCAAATAGCTGAGGGTAACGCATTATGTGTTTTTCTAATCCTTTTGTCTCCTTCACGTAAGCAATTGCATACTGTAAAAGAAAAGCCAGTCTTTCTTTTTGAAATAGGGAAGTGCAAATTCGGTTTGTCGGTGTATTTGGATTTTTATTGACCTCAAACTCTTTTGAAGTTTTTATTGATAATAAATTATTGTCTTTTAAAACAGCGTTTTCGGTCTCGTCATCGATTGGTTGAAGTAGAGTGTCTAAATCAAACTTTTCTTCCTCCCGAAAATAGTTAAACGGAGGGTTGTCGTAAGAAGCAGTTGCATAAAAAGCACCCTCAATTGGTTCGGGAGTGTTATCATCGTACTCCATGTTGTTGGAGAAAACCATTATTTGGGTCAGGTTTACGAATTGGCGAAACTTCTTATTCCTGAATCGGGTTTGAATTCGTTTGTGTTCGGCAATAATTCCGTCTCTGTTGTTTGGCTTTTTTACCTCGATGAATGCTAAAGGCATTCCATTAATCAATAGGATAATGTCGGGTCGAAATTCTTCATCATCCTTTTTGTAGGTCAGCTCGGTTACAACATGAAATTTATTATTACTGAAATCCTCGAAATCAATCAGTCGGGATTCTGATTTGTCGGTTATTTTTTCGTAGAAAGCTTTTCCTAAATCCTCGTTTTCCAGAGTTAAGGATAACTCGTCATATACTCTGTTAATGTCAGAGTCAGTTAGTTTTGGGTTTAGGTGTTTTACTCTTTCTTTGAATATTTCTGTGAAAATATTAGTCGATTCATCCCAAGTCTGGCTGGATAATGAAAGGTATTCATATCCTAATCGAATCAGATGTAATATAGTCGGGATTTTAACCCTTGAGTCTTCGTTAAATTTCATTTTCTATCAATCCTATATTTTTAAATTTCGCAATTTACAATTTTCAGTTGTTAATCTGTCCGCTGAATGTCGGCAAAAATTGCACTCTTTGGTAAGCTTTGGTTTGCTCACAATCTAAAACTGATTTTCAAAGGTGCTCGTGAGGGCTTCGCTGCTGCCGCACGAGTCCCTCGTGTGGCTTTTGCAACAGCAAAAAAACTTCTAGTCACTGCGGTTTTCAAATTTACAAAACAATACAACTAATTGTTTTATTAAGTTGCCACACGATACAATCGTGCGGCAGCGGGGCCCCTTGTTATATATGTGTAACGGATAGGTAAGGCAATCGGCAAAAGCGTACTAATGGGCAACCAGAGCAGATGCAACAAAAAAAGCGGCCTAAGCCGCTCTTTTGTGCTATGCTGCATGTGCTAAAAGTAAAAGTTTACCCCGCCACCAATTACATTATACGCAGGATCGGTTAGCGCAATTTCTGTCTCAAAAATAAAGCTCATATTACTACCCATGCCTATTTCCAATCCAACTGGTAGCCAAAGCAGGAAGTCGGTATCGCTGGTAGGGAAGTTTACGTCCAAATCTAGGCCAGAGTATAAGCGTATGCCACTTCTTATTGGAATGGTAAAGTTTAGGGTACCATCCAGTCCAAAAACACCAAAATCATGCGCACCCACAGCAAGCGAAATGTTTTTGGCTAAGGCAAACTCCAAATCGGCCCCAAAGTAGTTTTCTGGACCAAGCACGCCCACTTTAACGCCAAAATCTATTCCTCGCCTAATGCCATAGCCACCATGTAGGAAAAGCATGAACTCGGAGCTGCCATTAATGAGCATTGCGGGCTCAACGCCAACACTAAAAACCTTTGGTTTTAGGGTTTGTCCCGTATTAAATACCTGCGAGAATGAGCTAAAACTAAGCGCTAGAGCCGCAAATACCAATAGAAATCTTTTCATAACTATACTTTTAAGGTTATTATTGGTTCTGCTCAAATATAGCAATAAGTTAGCTAAGGGAATAGATTGCTGGCCATGCGCTACCTAAACACCGATACCATCTCCTCCAGCTTGCCCGCAAGCTCGGTAAGGGCTTTGGAGTAGTGCAGCACCTCATCGGAGGCCTGGTTGTTCTGCTGGCTAATTTGATACAAACGGTTAACGGACTCGCGTATGCGCTCCGACTCCACCTGCTGCTGACCGTTGGCCTCGGCAATGCTCTGGGTGTGGTGGGCGGTTTTGGATATCTCGTCGGCAAGTGCTGCCATAACCCTTAGCACCTGCTCCACTGTGGTAAGGCTGGTTTTTGATAGGGCAACAATTTCGTTAGCCGCAACCTTGGAGCGCTCGGCCAGCTTGCGTACCTCGGCAGCAACTACGGAGAAACCGCGTCCGTGCTCGCCCGCACGTGCAGCCTCAACGGCAGCATTAAGCGCAAGTATGTTGGTTTGGAATGCAATGTCGTTAACCACCTGTATCCGCTCGGCCACATTGCGCATGGCATCCATGGCCCGTTGCGATATGGCCTCGCCCTCCCTAATGGTATCCACCGCCTTAACCGATATGTCCTTGGCTTGTAGCGCCGATGCGTTGCTGCTTACAATGGAGGTGGCCACCTGATCTACAGCTCCGCTAACCTCGTTGGATGCGGCAACCAAATCGGACGAGGCGCCAATAAGCCGCTGCGAGCTGCTCTCCAGCGTTTCGCCAGCTCCCGATATCTCGGCCGAGGCCTCCTGTATGCCCTTAAAAATTGAGTCTAACCGCTCGGCCATTCCCGTAAGTGAGCGCGATAGTACGCCTATCTCGTCGCCCGATGCATCGTTCATCCTCACCTGAAGGTTACCCTCGCTTATCTCCTTGGCAAAGGCAACGCCCCGCTTTATTCTAACGGATATTTGGGTGGCAAACGATGCTGTTAGCACCGAGATAATGATAAGCCCCACAATGCCAACAACAATGAGCCACGATACCATGCTGCGCGATGTTTCCATAACATCGTCCAGCGTTACCATAACACCTAGGCACCATGGCGTTCCTGAGTTCTCCATCTCAACAGGCATAAAGTAGGCAACAACCTCTTTACCCGTTTCGGAGTGCGTGGCCGAAAGGGAAAACTCCTCGCCTCGCCTAATTTTTCCTGTTATATCGTATAGGGCATCCTCGTCGGGGTTAATCTGTGCCATGGACTGGCCAATAACCGTAGTGTCGGGATGCGTAACGTAAATTGCCCCATTGGAGAGCAGGTAGGAGTAGCTATTCTTGAACGGTTTAAGCTTATCTACCCTGCGCCTAAGCTCAGTTAGCACAATGTCGCAGCCCACAGTGCCAATCACCTTCCCATTAACCACAATTGGGCTAATAAGGCTGGTCATGTGCTCCTTTTTATCGGTTTCGCGGTAAGCAAAAAAGTAGGGCTCCAGAATGGTGTTGCTATTGCCGTCCTGTGTAACCCAAAGGCTATTATCGGAGAGATTCTCAAACGATGCGGTATCCTGCTTGTACAGCACCTCGCTACCATCCCTAAAGTACTTGCTACGTAGGCGTCCCTTGCTCCTGCCGCTCTGGTCGAAGTATGTCAAATCCCAGTGTACCCAAAGCGATTTGTAGTTCTTATGCGATTCAAAAACCTTTTGCACTATGGTGTTCTGTATGGCCAATCGCTGCTGAACGGTGCCGTGGTTAATTCCTTCAAACCCTTCGGCTAGTGTTTTAACCACCGAGAGCTCATTATCAATCTGATCCTGAAAACTATTGGCCGACTCCCTAATTACCGTATTTACATAGTTCTTAGCCTGAGAAAGATTTTCCTTTTTTATTGATACTATTAGATACACAAAAACTAAGGTGTAAACAATAACCGATGCGCCTATTAACAGAACGAACAGGCGTGTTCGTAAGCTCATTTTAGAAAAAAACATACCTATAAGATTAAAATACAATATGATACATATCTACTTCACATAAAAAACAGTGGCGTTAAACTTAGCAATTTGTTTTAAAAAACGTTAAAACCACTTGTACAGAATCATTCTTTATTGCAATTAACCTTACCACACAGCGCATTAGGATTGATAAAAACATGCAGTATCTTTGCGAAAAATTAAATAGCAAGCATGAGTACCGAATCGAACAGAACAGAGCTAGGCCAATTGGGCGAGTTTGGTTTAATAGACCATATAACAGCAAACGCACAGCCAAAGAACCCATCAACCGTAAAGGGCGTTGGCGACGATGCTGCCGTAATAAACCCCAAGGGTAAACGCATGGTGGTTACCACCGATTTAATGCTAGAGGGTATTCATTTCGATTTAACGTACTTCCCGCTAAAACACCTTGGCTACAAGGCTATTGTTACAAATATTTGCGATGTTTACGCCATGAACGCCCAACCCAAACAGGTAACCGTATCCGTTGGCCTATCAAAGCGGTTCTGCCTTGAGGATGTGGAGGAGCTGTATGCTGGCATTTACCTTGCCTGCGATAAGTATGGGGTTGATTTGGTGGGTGGCGATACCACCTCGTCCATGACTGGGCTTACCATAAGCGTAACGGCTATTGGCGAGGCCGACGAAAAGTTGCTTTGCTACCGCGATGGGGCAAAGGAAACCGATCTTATTTGCGTTACTGGCAACCTTGGTGCGGCCTATATGGGGCTACAGCTGCTTGAGCGCGAGAAGCAGGTTTTTATGGCCGATCCCAACGCCCAGCCACAGCTGGAAGGGTACGACTACCTAATACAGCGCATTCTTAAACCCGAGGCGCGCAAGGATGCCGTTGAGATGCTAGCCAAAGCGGGCATTAAGCCAACATCTATGATTGATATCTCCGATGGTTTGGCTAGCGAGCTGCTACATATTTGCAAGAACTCAAAGGTGGGCTGCCGTATTTACCTAGATAAAATTCCAATCGATCAGGAAACGTTCAGGCTATCGGAAGAGATACAGATAGACCCACTTGTGGCTGCGCTTAATGGTGGCGAGGACTACGAGCTGCTATTCACTGTACCCCTCTCACTTCACAAGGAGATGGAGAATATGGGTGTTTCCATTATTGGCCATATAACGCATCAGGATAAGGGCGCTGCGCTTATAACCCCCGAAGGTAGCGAGATTACCATTAAGGCGCAGGGTTGGAAATAGCATTGCGCCTACAGGCTAAGCTAGTACAGCTATAGTTAGACGTTAGACTTTATAAAGTACCAGTTAACTACCCAATCCATAAAAGTGGTATTGTGGTAACTAAATATAGTCTAACGTCTAAATGTTAACGCCTAACAGCGTACACCGCATAGTAACGGGGAGTAAACATGCGCAGAATGGGGCGTATGCCAAGTTTATGAATGGGCGATATCCATTTGGCTCTATCAACAATTGTCCATCCAGCTTTCTCTAGCAGCATGTCGAATTGCCAATCCTCAAACTCGTGGTAGTGCTTGTCCCACTTATCTGTTTTACTTTTGTATGCAGGCGCAAACCAAAGACGTAATGGGATAGTAGCAGGTAGATCCCTAAGCAAAGGGAATGGCGATACTAAATGCTCTAGAATCTCCAAAGCGGTAACAAGTTCAACCCCTTCGGTTTTTGCAACCTGTTCAAAATGCAAATCCAAGTCCTCCCCTTGGGTGTTTGTTACTTCAAACCCATGGTTTATCATTATCTCGGAGAAAGCATTCTTTGTTCCCAAGTCAAGAACGCGTAAGCCTTTTCTGGTGGCAAAATGTTTTGTTATAAAATCGAGCGTACGGTTATATCTACGCAAGTGAAGATTCCCCATATAGCTAAAGTTTGGTAAGTGAAAGTAACACTATTTTATTAAAAAAAATCAATGCATAAAACAATTAAAACCAAGCCTAGCAACATTTACATGTAAGCCAAAACCAGAAATAAGCACTAGGAGCATAAAATAATTACATTTGTCATAAAAAGCGGGTTTCACAATGGTAAACTACAAAGAGTACTTTAAGCTTTCCTTCCTTTATACTGTAGTGGCGGCCTTCCCCAATGTACTCCAGCTAATAGTGTACCCAATTATTGAAGGGAAAAACAAGCTTACTGCTTTTGATTTTGGTCATTTAGCTATAACCGAAGCCATTACCACCTTTGCCTTTATTGTTATTCTTTTTAGCATGGGAAGCGGGATTTCCCGTTTTTACTACGATTACAAACACTCCAAAGAGGGCTACAATAAGCTAGTTTCCACCACATACAATGGCATTTTGGTTAGAGGGGCGTTGCTACTGGGTTTATGCCTGATTATAAGTCCATTTGTAGGTAACCTTTTTAGTGATATAGCGCTTCAAGATTTTGGCCGCTACGGCTTTGCTCTGGTTATAACAGGAATAAACCGCTCCATTATAACGGCAGCAGTTTCGCTATACAGGAATGAAAAAAGGGTATCATCCTTTATTCTGGTAAACGTTGCATCGGGAATATTTAGATCAACTTTCCAAGTTGGGGGCATCTTCCTTTTTGAGATGTCGTTTGTTGGATATGTTTACGGAACAGCAGTAGGAGGCTCAATGGTGTCGCTTGCTATTTTAGCGTACAGCTGGCATAAACACGGGCTGCATTTTACCAAGAGCATACGCACAGAGATTTACAAATTTGCCTCCCCCCTTTTTCAGTATGAACTTATTAGCTGGGGACTGGGATTTGCCGATAGATTCTTTCTAATGGATAGCCCGCTAAAACTAGGCATTTACGACAATGCCATGAAGTTTGCTCTGGGCATACAACTGGTAATTCAGGGACTCACAAGCGCTACCCAGCCAGAGATATTTGAGCTGATGCACAAGGGACTAAAGGAGAATATGCAAAGCATTAAGTCCCTTTCTAACATGTTCATAATGCAAGCCATTGCCATTATTGCACTGGCCATAATTCCCGTAATGGTTTTTATATCTGTGTTTTACGAAACAGACTTAAGGCTGTCGGCTACACTTATTTCCATTGTTTTTATAAGGTATATACTACGCGCACAGTATCAGGTTTTCTCCATTCCGCTACTATTCAACAAAAAAACCAAGGTTTTTTCTATAATCAATACCGCCATTCTTGTTCTTAACATAGGCCTTAACTGGCTTCTTATTCCCATATTATCAATTTACGGAGCCATAGTGGCTTTGCTCTTCTCCTTCTCGGTTCAGGTTATTGCTATCCACTTTGTGCAACAACGGTATATACCCATTGCATGGAATTACAAAAAGGTGCTGGTTTACCCCTTATCAATAATACTCTTTTCCGCACTAGTAGAAACACTCAAGGTTTGGTTTAATATAAACCCATACCTTGCCGCAGCCCTAATTGTAGCCTATATTTTTGTGGGAATGTGGCTTTTATACAAAACCGAACTGATTAAAATTATAAACAAACGCTTTAACCCTGCCAAAAGATAAATGTTATGGTTATTGGAATGATTGTAGATAATGAGTTTACAGGAGACCCTCGCGTTAACAACGAGGCTACACTACTTGTAAACGAAGGGCATAAAGTTAAAGTGCTGTGCTTTACGTTTGGCACTCAACCTATTTATGAGAAAATAAATGGCATTGAGGTATTTAGAATACCCATAAGGAAGAGTATAAAAAATGCAGCCTTTGCCCTAGTGAACACTATTCCTTTTTACCACTGGTTTTGGCAAATACACATTGAGCGATTTATTAAGCAGCAAGGGATTGAGCGCATACATGCACATGATTTGTATATGGCTCTCTCGGCAGGTAAAGCCGCCAAACGGTTTGGTATAAAGCTCATTGTAGATCTTCACGAGAACTACCCTGAAGCAATTCTAAACTACAAGTGGGCAAACTCTTTTCCAAAGCGACTTGTTGTTAAACCCCACAAGTGGAAAAAGAATGAAGGCCGATTTCTACGGTATGCACACAAAATTATTACCCTAAGCCCCAGCTTTGCTAATGAATTAACATGCAGATACCCATATCTGGAGCAAAGTATGCTTGTTGTTTATCCTAATGTACCTAACCTCGACGAGCTGCTAAGCTACCCTATAACCCCAAACATATTTCCCAAAAACGATAAGTTCATTCTGTTCTACTTTGGCGGTATATCGGAGCGACGAGGTATTTATACCTGCATAGATGCCCTAAAAATTGCCCTAAAGAAGCATCCTAACATACACCTTTTGCTAATTGGCCCAGTAGATGGACCGGAAATAGAGCGGTTTAACAAGGAGATTTCTGCCCCAGAGGTAGAAAATAGCATAACCCATTACCCGTGGAAGGATATTAGCCTTTTGCCATCGTATATAGCCATTAGCGATATCTGCCTTTCCCCAATCGAAAAGAACAAGCAGCACGAAGCGGGTATAGCCAATAAGGTTTTCCAGTATCTCCTATTTGAGAGACCAATTGTTGTATCCAACTGTAAGCCGCAAGCCGATGTAGTGCAGCAAGGCCAGTGCGGACTAGTATTTGAGAGCAACAATGAGCAAAGTCTTGCTCAATGCATACTAGAACTGTATAGCAACACTACCAAACGAGCAGAGATGGGTGCAAGCGGCAAAAAACTTGTTCTTGATGAGTATAACCTTAGTAAGTTTAAGGGTGCTCTAACACAACTATACACTTAGAACAAAGAACCTAATCTACTACAATTTTCTCCCCCAAATGGTGCGGATTTCTGGATATTACCAAGTCCAGAGCCATTTTAACCCTTGCCAATTTCTCTCTGGCAAGCGTTTTTAATCCACCATAATCCTCAACATCCTTGGCGTTATATCCAAAGGCCTCCATACCCTTGCGGCGGGCAATGTACACAGCCCGCTCGTTATGGAACTGCTGGGAAATAACGGTTATACTGGCCTGTCCAAAAATCTCCTTGCAGCGCACTACGGAGTCGTAGGTATTAAAGCCAGCGTAATCTAGTACAATTTTGTTTTCGGGAACACCCCGTTCTATAAGGTCGTTCTTAATATCGGTAGGCTCATCGTACTTAACCGAGCCATTATCGCCGCTAACCAGAATTATATCAATTTTACCAGCAAAAAAGAGCTCAACAGCCGCCTCTATTCTATACTTATAGAACAAATTGACCCGTCCATTCCTAAGATTCTTTGATGTTCCCAACAGCAGCCCAACCTTGTTGTACGGAACAGCCGATGCCGAAGAGTACATATAAGCCCTTGTTGATAGCACAACAAGCCTATCCATAACAATCACAAATAGTAGAACTAGTATAATGGCAAAGGGCAGTAGCCTAAGCAATCGTTTAAATTTATTCACGTTTAATAAATGATGTTAACTATGAGTAAAATTTTCTATACCTAAAATATACAGTGTTGCTATGTAACCTTTTGCACAAAAAATCAAAGGGTAATCAAATGTACAAAATATGCGCAAATAACCCTTTGCCTTGGCATAAAAAAAGGGGCTGTCTGTTGGACAGCCCCTTAACTATTTTTCGGGATAAAACTAGTGCTATGCGTTAATTAGCTCAGTGTACTGCTCTGGGCTAAGAAGATCGTTAAGCTGAGACTCATCGGTAATTTTAACACGAATCATCCAACCATCGCCATAAGGATCTTTGTTAACTACATCTGGCTGCTCAGCAAGTTTAGGGTTAACGGCTAGCACCTCACCTGCAACTGGCATAAATAGGTCAGAAACAGTTTTTACAGCTTCAATTGTACCAAAAACCTCTTCTCTGTCAAGAGTTTCGCCTTCGGTTTCAATCTCAATAAAAACGATATCGCCAAGTTGACCTTGAGCAAAATCGGTAACGCCAATTACAGCTTCACCACCTTCTACTTTAATCCACTCGTGATCTTTGGTGTACTTAAGGTTTGCAGGAACGTTCATGGTTATAATTTTTTGACAGTTAGTGTTTTTCTGAAATACCGCATAAAATTACAATTTTAAACAATACACAGAGTAATTTATGTTCATTTCTTAATCCCTTAGCAACCCTGTTATTAAGCATGGGGCTACTGAGCCATGGTAAACCTTACGCTAAAGCCAAAACTGGTATTAGCCGTTGGGAATGTTAGCGACACAAGTGGCTTATTTATAACCCTATCAAAGAATAGCCTAATGGTAACCTGATCGCTCACCACATAGTCGGCAGAGTTTTTAAGAGTAATAACCTGCTGACCGGCTATTGGCGTATTGGTACCCTCAACCAGTTTGCGCATAATGGTTTGGTTGTTCCGTATGGAAAGGTCCACCCGCAAGCGCAAATCGCTCTTTAGTGTACGCTGCTTCCCAGCCGAACTGCCAAAGATAAGCGGAACATTCTCAAACCTATACCCTGCCCCAATAATGTACTCCCAGCTCTTAATCTCCGATAGCTGGTTATTGGCTAAGCTAAGTGCTAAAGAACGGCTGCTCTTTACCTCGGCACGGGTGGTTAGGCTATTGTGCCAGTTCATATCCATGCCAATTAACGGGCTAAACTGCTCACTAATGGACACGTTCACTATCTCGCGCTTGGGAAGGAAGTTAATATCCTGCTTATCGCGCACATAGCTAAAGCCATCCTCCTCAGCCCAGTAATCCAAGTTACTAGTAAACGACCCTATGGTGTAAACCGATCGGTAACCGTGGGTTAGGGTAAACGTTCTAAGGAACGACTTAAACATCTTTAGCTTGGCAAGTCCATCGTATGTTACTTGCCAGTTAGGCATGGGAATGGATTTAAAATCACTTAAACCAATGCTGCTAGCAGGTTTATTGGTATATGCTGCAAGGAATGCTGGTAGCAACACCTCTTGCGATAGGGAGCTGTAACCATCGGGGAAGTTCTCCGCATCAACCACGTTGGGATTGTAGCCCAGCGAAGAGCCTTTTGCCCTATTGTTAGCCAAGCGCTGAGCTATGATAATGCGGTTATTCTTAAACTGCTCAAAGGCCTCCGATAGGTAATCGTTGTCGCTATTTGATTTCTCAAAAGCAGAACCGATACTAATTATGCTAATACTAAAGCTACCTGTTGATAGTGGGTTGTAAGCGCCAAAATTGCCCTGTCTGTTTGCCAAGTAAAGCTCACTATGGTTCTTAGCATAGGTTCTTGTTCCGTTTAGCTCAATACGCAGCCCAGGGAAAGGCTCTATGGTACTACGAATTGTCAGGTTCTCGTTGTGGGTAAGGGCATAGGGAGCATTCAGCGTTGTATCGGTTGATAGCCACCCGTTCTCCGATGCTCTCCAAGCAAAGTCCTTATCCTGCCATCCCAAAACAAAGGGGAAGCCAGGTGCGCCGGCTGCGCTTAGCCTATCCATACCCAAGTAGTTGGTTCCAGGCTTGTAGCCAGGGAGGGTTGAACCATTGGTTTCGGTGTACGATATGGCCACATTCTTAAGCCCCATTAACACGCGCAGCGAAGTTTCACCTATTATTTTAAGAGGGTTTGAGCGCGATAGCACCTTTCCATCAACAACAATACGGGCGTTATCAACATCGGCTGAGGAGCGTATGGTGATGCGCTGATCGTTCCTCACGTTAACCTCGGCTTTTACCTCCTTACCCATCTCGTCAAATACCTTTACCGATACATCCTCGGTACCCAACCGGTGGTAAATGGTTTTGGGTAACCCCTCCTTCAATCGTACCTCCTTCTCCTCGTACTTAATATTCTCATACTTCCGCTGCTCAAGCTGTCCACCCCGGGCTAGCTGGTCAAACTTTTGGTTGACTCGCTTAAGGTAACCAATCTTATTATAAAGGTTAAGCAGATTTAATTGGCCGTTAACCTGCATGTTGTTGGAGTTCTGTATGGTGTTACCCGGATCGAACCTACTTGTGTCTGGTAGAATTGGCCCCGCGTTCCACCTATAGGTTCCGCTATACCTTGCAGTTGCCGATGTCCAGTTTAGGAAAGGTATCTTATTAATTGGGATGGTGTACGTAAGGTTAAACTGATGGTTATACATTGTGTTACGCCCAAACGAAAGGATGTTGTTGAATACCGAATCGCGCCAATGCATGTACTGATCGTGATCGCGGCGTCTATCAACCATTCCATCGGGCTCATCGATGCGTGCAATGTTGCTTGCTGTAAAATCGAACTTAAGCGATTGCGCAATGTCCCAGTTCATGGCGTACACCCTATTCCATACAAAGTCCTTACTGTAGGTAGGAATTAGCTGTATTTGCGGATTATTGATGTTTCGGAGCTGCTGCTCAAAATAGGTTCGGTTTAAATCGGTTCTAAAGGAGAGCTGCGAGGGTATCAAGTTAAAGTTAAAATCCTTAACAATACGCAAATATGGAGCATTCATCCACTTAACCTTTTTAAAGGGAACAATGCTCTTAGGCCTTGCATTGTAGTTGTAGGTTAAGGCTCCCCTAACATCGCGCTGTATGCGACGTTCGGTTTTAATGTTTCGGGAGAACTGCTCGCTGTAAGAGTAGCTTACAGAGAAGTTGGAAATATCCCACACACGAGGGGTTCCCTCCGTTTTATTAATCTTAACATTGGTAAGGTTGATGCTCTTTCTGCGATTATAATCCTGGGCAATATGCTTAATTGAGTCGCGCTCGCGGCTATTTCGGGCATTGTCTAGCGCCGATTTTAATGGCACATCAGGATCCAGCGGGTTGTACTCTGGATTGGCAAACGACTCGCTGTACCCAACGTAAAGTGGTATTTTTACACCGCTCTTCTCTGGGAAAAAGCGCCCCAACTCAATGGTGGAGCTCACATCGTACTGGTAAAAATCGTCGGTGCTGCGCTCATTCACCTTTTTCTCAATAGAACCAAAACCAGGCTTAATGGTGCTACCAGCAACGGTAACCATACCCAAGTCGGCAAGTTTTGCCGCCATGCGGGCATTAGCAGCCCAGCCTCCCTTGTCGTTAAAATGGCTTAGGCGCAGCTCATTTGCCCAAACCACAACCGATTTTGGCATCCCATCGTCGCCAGGAGTTACGGATTTTCCTCTGTTTCTAACACCAATCATTATCACCCTAACATTGCTTAGGTTAGGATTACCCGTTAGCTTAATAGTTTTACCCTTTTCTGTTTTGGAGTAAACGGTGGTGTAGGAAACCGTGGAACCCTCGCGGCGCATCTCATCGTTACGTGCCAGTTTTAAATCGGGTAGCGACTGTAGGTCGATATCAACAAGGTTTTCCCTAGGCCAAACTATTTCTCGGTGCGATTCGCGGTTATTGTAGTAGTAACCAAATGGAGTAAGCTTTAGCGGCACCTCATACTCATAGTAGTTGTTGGTATAGTCGGTTCCCAGCCTAACAAAAAGGGTTACCTCGCCGTCGTTAAGCGACATGCCCTCAATAGCCTCGGCATGTACATCCATTTTAAGGTAACGGTACTGCCTAATATCAAGGTTCACGTTTTTAAAGGTTGCGCGGGCATCACCATCGGCAAGGTCTAAAATCTTGAGCTCCATGGACTGCTCGTTGAGCTCCGTTAACTGTGGCTGACTAGGGTCTATAACCCTATCAACACCTGGAGGCAGTACGTAGTTAACGGGAGTACGCGCATCGTTCTCCTCTATGTTTACTGCCGATATGTCAAAGGAGCCAATGGCCAAGTCGTTCTCGGGCATCCCCTCCTGACCCTGTATAAGCGATAGGTTATACTTTCGCCACTCGCCGCGAACCAGCTCCAGTGTGGCAAAACGCAGAATGGTGGTATCGGTAAAGCCACGCATAAACATACGCATAAAGCGAATGGACTTAAAGTCCTGAATAGGACCAACCACCCGCTCAAACTCCTGAATGGGAACCTTAAACTGGTACCAGTTAACCGATGTGCCATCGCCGTTGTTTGGAGTGTACTTAACCTTGTTGGTAATAAAGTTGTGCCCCACCTTCATATCCGTGTGCCTAAGCGATATGCGATACTGGTAGTACGCCTCGTTATCGCTAAGGGTATTGTCACGGTTTATATCTTCGCCATCGGGAATTGTGGTAGCCGATGTGGTGTAGGACTCGGGCGACTGCTCTGCCGTAGGCGAGTTGCCCTCGGGGTTATTGTACTTTTTGTACCGGTCGAGAATTCCCGTTTCCAGCTCATCGTAAATGCTTGAGCGGTAGTAGCGATAGTCGTCGTTAGAGGGGTCGTTTATTGCTTGCTGATACGCTTCCGATGCTGTACCATGTATGGCCGCAATGCTGTTTAGGTAGTCGTTATAGAAGCTAGCCTCATCCTCGCTGCTTAGCCCATCGAGACCAACGTCTTGGAATCGGCGGGTTTGCGGATCGTTATCAAAAGCATTTACCAGCGACTGCACTATGGGTACGCGTCCCCACGCCGTGGTGTCCACATTTTTTACTATTGCTGATGTGGGTAAGCCGTTTTCGAACGACTTTTTACCATCGCGCAAAATATCCTCCGACACGTTACCAAGGTTGAAGAACAGATCACCACCCGTGTGTAGAGTATCGTAAACAAACGGATCCATCATCCAAAACTCGATGTACTCTATGTTTGCTGCCTCAAAATCGGGCATTGGAACCGAGCGCATAATACCCCCCCAACGGGTTTCTGGGTTGTTAAGCTTGCCCTCGGCAGTAATACCTCGCGATACGGGACCTGCGTTAACATCAAAGTTGTACGGTCCTTTCTCGTCGGGATAAAACGCAAAGTTTAGCACAGGGATATTTGTGGGTAACCCCTGCGGTGTATTCTTATTGGGGAATATCTCCTTCTCGTATATCTCACGAACAAAATGGCTGTTGCGGGTATTCTCGTCCCTACGTATATGTCCAGGAGTTAGCGACGAGGTTCTAAGGAACAGCGGGTCGATGGTGTACCAAGCGGCACGCGCACGGTTGTAACCATAAGCCAAGTCGTTACTTAGGTTTCCTTCGGGGAACATGTCGTTTTGCCCCTGAGGAGTACTGGCCAGTGTCCAAGCCGACCAAGTACGGAGGTCGATGGATGTTTTACTCGCCTCAAAGTCATCAATGTAAACGGTTCCATCCTTGCCTATGGAGCGTGAGTGCCCTGGTAGGAAGTGGGCAAATTCCGCATCGAAGGTAATGGTTGACTTCTCCTTTGTTTCTATGAAAGGAAGAAGGTCAACAGCCGCTGTAAGCAATCGCGACTCCGTTTTAAACGAGGTATTTAAACCCCAAATGGTGTTGCTAATAGCTTCGTTTCCAAAGTTTACCTTTTGGGTTAACGGACGTTCGGTAAGGTTTAGAATGGTTGCTCCAATGTTGAAATCGTCGGAAAAGCGGTAGTCGAAATGCGATCCAACAAGTGTCTTTGTTTGGAAGTTGAACAGGGCGTTACTCTCCAGCGATATTTTTATTGGTGTACCCGATTCCATTAACCCTTGGTTAATAATCTTTACTGTACCAAGGTTGTAATCAACGGTATAGTCCACATTCTCGGTAAGCTTCATCCCTCCCGCTGTTACTACAACCGAACCCTGAGGTACATTGGGCGCGTTTAACGAGATTTCGGAACTTGAGGAGGAGCGATAAGACCCCATAAACTTAAACTTGTTCTTATCGGCAACCTGGCGAGCTTTGGTAAGGGTTGAGTCGTAAAGTTCCTTGTAAACGTACTTTTCGGCAATGGCAGGGTTGCCAATCTTGTTCTCCAAGTACCTACCAAAAGGTTCTAGCACAGGGAAAATAACCCGCCCATTGGCTGGGTTTATGGTTATCCCTTGCATAAAGTCGAAAACACCATCGGGCGATGGGGCTTGCTGGCTATTCAGGTTATCGAGATTAAGAACAGAGATTAGCGGCTTGTTGGCAATATTTCCCTCAGGAATGTAGTTTACTGCAGCTCCCGTTTCATCGTTCTGGTAAAGGATGTCAAGGTAAAACTCGTCCTGACTAACCTGATAAGCACCAATGTTATAGATGTTTTTCATCATCAGCTTCCAGGTAGGAAGCTTTGGTGTTAGGTTGGTACCCTTAAGCAGCTTAACAATAAGGGCCTCTGGTGCATTTACCCCATCGGTTGATAGCTCCCCAACCCTAAAGGTACGCCCACCCAGCGTGTACTCGTAAGCAACGGCAAGAACCTCGTCGGCATTTAGCGCGGCATTAAGCGAGATGTAACCTAGCTGTGCGTTAAGTGTGTACTCCGATGGGCCCAGCTTACGAGCATTCTCAACCTTCTCGTAATCCTTTCCACCTAAAAATCCCTGAGCCGACAAGGGTTCTAGAATGGTAGTAACATCGGAAATGCTACGAATACCACTGTAAGCACCAGTGGTCATAAGTTCATATAGGTTGTTGCGTGTATTGGAAGGGTATTCGCCCGACTCGGTTTGGTAAAAGATATCGGGCTCAAAAATATTGCGCTGGTTCTCGGCCAAATCAACAAAAGCCACAACGTTACGCGAGTTATCAAAGTTACTCTGCCTGTTAGTAATCCACACCTCAACACGGGTAATGTTTACACCCGAGTTAATAATGGGCAGGTTACGTAGCGACTGGTCATAGGTTTCCCTAAAGTACTGCGATAGGAAGAAGTGCTTGTTGGCCTCGTACTCGTCGGCGCTTATTTCAAACTCCTTGCTCTGCGCTCCACCCTTAACCTCAATAACTTGGGTTTGCCCATTCTGGCGGGAGAAGATGCTGGTTACCGATAACCTACCAAATTTCATCTCGGTTTTAAAACCAAAAAGGCTCTGGCTACCCGTAATAAGTGTTCCTGGTAATGGAAGCGAAACGTTACCCGCCTCAATCTTTTGCAAAATCTCATCCTCAAAACCGGTGTACTCAACCTTAACGTTATTCTCAAAGTCGAAGGTAGCCTCGGTGTCGTAGTTCACGTCCATGCGCATTTTCTCACCGATGGTACCAGTAACGTTCATCTGAATTTTCGATTGGAAATCGAAGGTGGTATTCTTTCGCAAATCCTCGGAGAGGGTGGGATTATCGGTCTTTGTGCTGGTTATACCAAAAACCAACTCGGCCGATCCCTGCGGAATAATCTCAATGGTGTTGCTTCCAAATATTCTATCGAAGGCCTCGCCCCCAACCTGAAGGCGGGGAAGGATTCCAGAGCCTCTACCGCCCGATTCGGCTTGGCGCCGCTCGGTCCAGTAGCTACGCATGGACTTGTTAAACTGCAGCTGCCTGAACTCCGCTTCGGAAATGGCTCTGGGCGGTGAAACGTTAACATTGCCAATCTTCTCGTAAACAACGTACTGCTTGGCAACGGGATCGTACTCAACAGTTGTGGTTACATTTGATGGCGCATTAAGGTATAATGGCGATTGAACAGCGGGTTCCGCCGCATATGGCTCATCCGGTTTAATGGGGAGCTTAAGCTTGTTGGTATCCTGCTGCTGAACCAGAGGCTCAGGGCTACTCCAGAAAAGAAAATCGGCATCTTCATTAGCAATACGTTCCGATGCACCCGTTGCACCAAAAGCAAGACCTAAAGAGGCTAATGCAATTCCTGATGTAAGGTATTTAGTAAAGCGCTTCAATCCAGTTTAGTTGCTTCTGTTCTACAATCGTTTTAGAGACTCTTTAATTAACCCCTCTACGGTAGTTGCTACACCCTCGGCAAGAAGCTGCTCAACAAGCTTTGTAGCTGGGGCTTTGGCAAAACCTAGCATCACCAATGCAGATAACGCTTCGTCGCGAATGGTATTGTTTGCCGCACCAAATATTTGAGCTGGCTCGCCGCTTTTACCCACCTTATCCTTTAAATCTACCACTATGCGCTGTGCTGTTTTAAGCCCAATGCCCTTGATGCGCTTAAGCGCATTAACATCGTCGGTTAAAATGGCGCGCTCAACCTCTGGAGTGCTTAACGAAGAAAGGATAACCCTAGCCGTATTAACACCAACCCCCGATACGCTGTTAAGCAGACGAAAAACCTCACGCTCGGCACGGGTAGCAAAACCGTAAAGCAGCTCTGCATCTTCCCGTACCACATGGTGAAGAAAGATTTTAGCCTCGGCCTGCCCCTCTAGTGCAGAGTAGGTTTGAAGCGATATTTGGACCAAATAGCCCAACCCATTTACATCTACAACAACAAAGGCAGGATTTAACTCGGCTATAGAACCTTTAATATACTCAAACATATGAGCACTAAGTGTTTATTAATTCGTGAATGACTTTACATAAAATGGCTAGCCCAAAGGTGGGATACGTTAGACTGTGCTAAATCTTTTCGGGATCTACACTTTCCAACGGATTCTGTGTTAGCACTTCGTACGACTGCCTATTCCTAAACAAATCGAGAGCTAAATAAAGTGCCTGCCTAAATGAGTTGGGCGATGCTTCGCCTTTTCCGGCCAGTTCATAAGCAGTTCCGTGGGCAGGTGAGGTTCTAACAACAGGAAGTCCAGCTGTGTAGTTCACCCCGGTATCGAAGGACATAGCCTTGAAGGGTGCAAGCCCCTGATCGTGGTACATGGCAAGAATTGCATCGAACTTAGCAAAGTTCTCCGAGCCAAAGAAACCATCGGCTGGGTATGGTCCCAACGCAACAATACCCTCGCTATTTGCCTGCTTTATGGCTGGAATAATTATGTTTTGCTCCTCGGCACCAATAACACCTTGGTCGCCTGCATGTGGGTTTAGCCCTAGCACTGCAATGCGGGGACGGCGTATGGCAAAATCCTCACGGAGCGCCTTGTCTAGCACTCTTAGCTTTTTAAGTATGGCATCAACGGTAATAAGCTGTGGCACCTGCGATATTGGAACGTGACCCGTTACCACACCAACCTTCATTACCTCGCTAATCATAAGCATTAGCACCTCATCGGAATCAAAGCTGCTAGCCAAAAACTCGGTGTGACCAGGAAAAGCAAAGTTCTCACTCTGTATGTTATGCTTATTTATGGGGGCAGTAACCAGTACATCTATATTGCCCTGCTTAATATCGGCTACAGCCATTTGCAGTGAGCTAAGCGCACCAGAACCTCCATATTCTGTTGATTTGCCAAGTTCAACCCTAACATTCTCGTCCATACAGTTGATTATGTTTGAACGCTTAGAGTTTATCTCCGTTATATCCTTTACCTGGTTAAAGGCAAAGTTTTCAATATTCAACGCTTTTCTGTGATACGCTGCAACCTTGGGCGAACCATATACTACTGGTACGCAAAGTTCGTTAATTCTAGAGTCGGAAAGGGTTTTAATTAGTACCTCGTAACCAATTCCGTTTATATCGCCGTGAGTAATACCAACAACAATTTTATCGTCTAACATGGTGTAAGTTTTTCTTATTTAGGGTGTTTGTTCCAACGCTAGGGCAAAAATAGGGTGCTGCAACCTTATGTAGCACTATTTTTACACACAGCCTCTTTAATCGGGTAAAGATAAAAAAAATAGGCTGTTGCATACCTGTTATTCCCTCCTTTTTTTGGGCGATCCTATTTATGTTACAGCACAATTAGTAACATCAAATTAAGGATAAGCAAAGTCAAGGTTACACGCCTAATCAAAAAACTCCAACAATAATGTAGTATCTTTACGCTCCCTTAAATGCTAAATACAGGAATGAGCACTATAAATAACTTACAATCAATATACTCCAAAGCGCTCCGCTTTGAATTCTTAACAAAGGACGAGGGCATTGAGCTGTACCAGTACGCTCCGTTAGCAGAGCTTATGCATGTGGCTAACGAGATGCGTAAAAAGCTGGTACCTGGGAATTGGGTAACATGGCAAATAGACCGTAACGTAAATATTACCAACGTATGCGTTGCAGGGTGTAAGTTCTGCAATTTTCATTGCAAGCTTCACGACGATTCTGGGTACATAACATCGGTTGCCGAATATAAGATTAAGATAAAGGAACTTCAGCGCTATGGTGGCGACCAGCTTCTACTGCAGGGTGGGCTACACCCTAAGCTAGGGCTGGAGTTTTACACCAACCTGTTTAGCGAGCTCAAGGAGTCGTTCCCAAATATCAAGCTGCACGCTTTAGGCCCACCAGAAATTGCGCACATAGCCCGTATTGAGAAAAAGAGCTACCGCGAAGTGCTAGAAGCACTTGTTGATGCTGGGCTCGATAGCCTTCCTGGCGCTGGTGCCGAGATTCTTTCCGATAGGGTTAGGAAGCAGATATCACCAGGCAAAGCTACTACACAAGTTTGGCTCGATGTAATGGCCGAAGCGCACAAGTTAGGGCTTGTTACATCGGCTACAATGATGTTTGGCCACGTTGAAACCCTTGAGGAGCGAATTGAGCACCTAATTCACATCCGCGACTTACAGGCAAAAAAACCAGAATACGCCACAGGCTTTATGGCCTTTATTCCCTGGCCTTTTCAGGACAAGGGAACAAAGCTAGAGCAAATGGGCGTTGCCAACAAAATTACTGCCGATGAGTATGTTAGAACCATTGCTGTAAGCCGCATTATGCTGCCAAATGTTAATCACATACAAGCATCGTGGCTAACAGTGGGCAAAAGCACAGCACAGATATGCTTACATGCTGGAGCCGATGATTTTGGATCAATTATGATAGAGGAGAACGTTGTATCGTCGGCTGGTGCCACCCACAAAATGGATGCATACGGAATTCAAAAGGCCATTGCCGATGCTGGGTTTGAACCCAAGCTTAGGAACCAACGGTACGAAAAAATTCTTTTACCCGATAATGAGTTTAGCCGAATACTCTCTTACAACGAGTTACACTCAAAACCAAACGTTATTTAGGTTGAATAGCAAAAGAAAAAGGGTAGCACTGTGGAATACGAGCTACCCTTTTTCTTTTACTATACCCAGTGCTACATACCTGCACGTAGATTAATTTCTACAGTTTCGCCATTCATTGTAACGGTAGCCTTAGCATCGCAAGTACCATCGCCATAATCAATAGTTGCCGATTTTCCATCAACGGTAAGGTCTATTGTACCCGACACAATCCAACGGCAAGCATTCTTAATGTATAAGGGAGTAGTAATTTGGTGTGTATAGGTTTTCCCGTTACGGTTAACACCTGTTGATACACCCTCTACCTCAAACTCATCGTCCCAAATAAAGTAAGGTGTTGCGTAGCCACTTGCCCATGTACGGGTGCGGGTAAACTCGCGGGTGTACTGTGTGCCATCGGTAAAGGTAACTTTACCATTGGTTAGGGTAACAGTGAACTGATACTGGTTCTGAGCGCTACGCACAATAACCTTTTCTCCTTCAATTTTATTCCCATTTATGGTAAAGTTATTCATGGTTACAATGCGCTTGTACTCGCCTGGATACTGGTTATGAATGGTTTTCATTATTACCTGTCCATTCTTTGTACGCTGGCGTTGTGCGTTGCCATTCACAAAGTTATTGTAGGTAACGGTACGGATAATGGTATCGCCACTAAAAGATGTTTCAACATTACGGGTTCCAGAGCCTGTAAGCTCCACTTCCATCGACTTTGTACCTGTTTCGGGATTGGTAACCTCTTCTGTTTCCTCATAAACATCTTCAAAGTAGCTGGCCACCTCATCGTCGTCCTGAGAGAACTCGGTAAGTAGGTTCTCAGCATCGTCGGTTTTATCGCATGATGTTAGGGAGAATGCGCCAACTAGGGCTGCTGAAGTTAAAATCATTGCTAATCGTTTCATGGCTTTCATTTTTGGTTAGTTAATAAGCTGATTCCTCAAAAATCTCAATCTCATTGTTTTGTCTTGTCCACTTTAAATTCATTGGCACACACACCAGGTCAAGCGCTTCGTCTAGGTTCCTATTGTAAAATACACCTGTGTAGAACCGCTCCTCGCTAATGTTCAGCGTAATTGTAACGTTGTACTGGCGTTCAATCTCGCTAACCACTAGGCTAAGACTTTCGTTATGGAAGGTAAACTCGCCTTCAACCCAAACGGCCATTTGGTTAACGGGCTCAAGTTGCTTCTCTACAACGGCTGCACTTTTTATTGCAATGCTATGCGAGGGTTTTAGAACAACCTTAGTGGCGCTTTTGACATTATTAACCTCAACGCTACCCTCTACGCAGCTAACAGTAACCTCGTTGTTTCTTGCGTACACATTAAAAGTAGTTCCTAGAACTGTTGTGGTAACATCGCCTGTAACAACTGCAAAGGTTTTACCCTTGGTTACTTTAAAAAGCGCTTCGCCAGTAAGGGTTAGCTTTCGCGAGAAGTACCACAGGTACTTGTTGTACTCCACCCGTGTATCGGCATTTAGGGTTACCCTACTTGCATCGGGAAGAACAACTTGAGTGTGGATTCCCTTGGGACTGTAGTGCACTACATTACCTAGAATCATGGCTCCACTAAACCCTGCAACTAGAATTGCACCCGCTAAAACCGCTGCAATACGCAAAAAGGCTGTTGCTCCAAAAACATGTTTACGCTGATGCTTGTGCTCAATTTTTTCAAAGATCGAATTCCAAACCACCTCTTTCCCTTTTCCCTTTGGTACCCTGTATTGTGGTATCATAAGGTTAACATGATTGTTTTTTCTTATATGTTCGCCCTTATGAGTCACGATGGTTAAGCTTGTGGTTTGTATATAATACTACCACACCTAGAAACACCCTACCTCTTTTTCGAAAAAAAATCAGTTTTTTTTACATTTCATTGATTTTGTGATACATAAAAATGCAAAATATCACCTCTCAAAAATCAAAAGCATAAATTCCTTGGAGAAAAATTGTTTGTTTAGGTTCCTGTTAAAAGGAAAAAAGCCAACCCATTGTACGCAGCACTTTTACAATGCAAACAGGATGGTAAATCACTATACATGTGGGTGTTTAAATAGGACTAATTCCCAATAGGCTAATACTGATAAAGACTTTGAATAGGACGTAACGCTAAAAAACGTAGTTTAAGTAAAACGTAGGAGTAAAGCCACGCCCCTCCATCTCGTTGTAAACTACAGGGGAGTTTCCCTGCGCTATCTCTTGAAGTGGGTTATCGACTAGCTCGTAGCTCTTTTGTAAGATATTCTGCCTATTATACACGTTAAATAGGTTTGCTCCAATCTTAAGGGTTTGCATGTTTACCTTAATAGTGTAGCTAACGCCTATATCCAGTTTATGGTATGATGGTAGCTGCTGCGAGTTCTTATCATAGCTAGGATCCAGCTGATAGGTTGATGTAAAAAGTAGCTCATCCCATGGTCGGCCAGAGCCGTAGGTCCAAATGGCCGATAGGCCAAACCCTGCAAACCGAACCGATGATGCCAGCTTAAGCTCATGCAGCTGATGGTCTAGAGCAGGATACCAGTTTCCCCTGTTAATATTATCGGCTTGGTTCTCGCTCCTGCTAAGGGTGTACGACAACCATGACTCACCAAACGAGTAGGACTTGGATATGAGTACATCAACACCCTTAACCCTATTTTGCAAGTTGTATAATCGCTGGGTTTCTACAAGCCCACTGCCAGATCTCTTATATACGGATTGCAAAATGGCAAGCCCCTCCGTATTCTTAACAAACCCCTCAACATCAATGGTAAAGCCATTTGTTGCAGCCCACTTAATCCCCATGGAGTAGTGGTTTGATTCAACCACAGGGAACGTGTGGCCATTGGCAGCAACATAGGTGCTTCTAAAACCGTTGGCGCCGCTGCGGTAAACCCTGTTCACAAACTGATAGTACTTTCCGGCAAAAGCCTTAACAAAGAATGAATCCACTGGGGATAGAACAAGCTGTACCCTTGGCTCAAGGTAAAACCTATCAGTTGTTCCATAGTAATTGGCGCGCCCACCAATTCGAAGAGCATGTATCACGCCATATCCCAGCTTATACTGAGCATAACCCGTTAACAGGTTGGCTGAACCCGTTTGCAGCCGAGTTGTATCGGTTATCTTAACCTGCTCTATATAATGGGAAAACGCTTCGGACGAGTTGATGTTAACGCCATTGCCCAACACCCCTACCTCAAGCACATTCCCCTTTGCTAGGGTGATGGACGAGGTAAGCGATGCGGAAAAATCGCTTAGCGAGTTATCGATTGTTGATGTACGCCTAATGGTATCGATAATGTTAAAGTTTTGCCGCTTCCGAAAAGCCGTATCAACATGATTGTAATCCAAGCTATACCTTGATGCCCCCACTGTAGCCACTGTTGACACCCGCTGGCTCCATTGCCGCGACCACCGTGTTCCTACACCGCTATTTCCCCAATCGGACTCCTCGTTAATGGTTTTTGCTGTTCCGTTAAAACTGTAGTTAAGCGCATCGTACCCTTTGTAAACGGATACCGAAAGGTTGTCCTTAAGCGTGGGTTTGTAGCTTAGCTTTGCATTAATATCGTAAAAGTGAAAGTTGGGCTCACCAATATCTCCCGATGTAAAGCCAGGGCTGTTTTTGAGCGTTGAGCTGATATCGTAACGAGCATCCTCGAAAAGGGAGTAGTAAAGGGAACTTTTAACCCTGTCGGTAAAAGAACGACGCAGGGCTACAACAAAAGAGGACTTAGCACCCAGAGGCCCTTCTAGTAGCAAATCGGCGTTTAGAAGATCTAGCCCTACATCCACTTTAAAGCTTGTTGTGTTACCTGTTTTTCCCGATATCTCTGTAATTGCCGAAGATGCTCCACCCCAGCGGGAATCAAATCCTCCCTTTTGTACGCGGATATCCTTTATGGCCTTTGCGTTAAAGCTGGAGAATGAGCCAAAAAGGTGATCGATATGGTAAACCCGAAAACCATCGTAGATGAATGCATTCTTGTCGGCAGCCGAACGACGAACGGCAATTCCCGCAAGAGACTCTGCAGTTCCATCAATTCCCGGCATTGCCTGCAATGGGGCGGTAATATCGGCATAAAGAATGGTTGGTACCGAGCCTTGCCTAGCAGAGTTCCATACTATGGCAGAGGTGGTTTCGTTGCTTTCCCACAGGTTGCTGGCCCTCTTTAGCTGGCTGGAACCAGATTGCTTAGAAACGGCATTGAGCTCTACCACTAGCATCCCACCCTCAAATACAGGAGCCACGTTTAGCTCTATGGGCTCATATCCCAGTGATGTTACCCTAATCGTAATGGAGTCCTGGGTTTCGGGAGCTATAGCAAAAAATCCATCGGGGTTAGATTCGGTATGCTTTTTTGCCGATTGGACTGCCACTTTAGCGTATGGCAATGCTTCGCCAGAACTTTTTGCTTTTACTACACCAGAAACCATGGTTCGGCTATCTGCTGTAGGCGCTTTGCCCTTTTTAGGGCGAATAACGTAAACCCCATTTATAACAATGCACTCAAGGGGAGTCTCCTCAAGCATTTGCGTTACAGCATCGGTAAGAGAATTCCCGCTATAGTTCTGCTTTACAATAATTTTTGATGACAAAGAGTAATCGAAAGCAAACTTTACTCCATGCTCTTTTGAGAGGTTTGTTAGCACTTCGGCCAGAGGTTTTCCACCCGATTCTATTGTTACAACAGACTGGGAGTAGGCTCCGCTCCCTAAAAAGAGTAGACATACCCACAAAAGAGTGTATCGGATTAACAACGTCATCTTTACGGATTATTCCTTTTAGTGCTATACGCTTAGCGGAGCAATTACCCTACTGCAAAGTATCCTGAGGATTAACCAGCACAATAGTACTATCGGCTGTAATGCTCCACGACAATCCCATGGGCACACAAACCATCTCCAGCGCAACGGGCAAGCTGCTTTTGCTAAAATACCCAGAATATGTTCTGCTTGCTATATCGTTAGCTGGTTGTATGCTAACACCAAACTGCCTTTCTATCTCAGCAAAAACATGGGGTAGCGGCGATTTATCAAAGTAAAAGTCGCCTGTAGTCCAATTGCTCTCCACCGATTCGGTAAGAGGTGTTGGGCTAGGAATTGCACTCCCTTTGGTAACACTAACCGATTGCCCTGCAGTAACCACAACAGGATTATCGGCACCCTGCGACACGGCAACCACACCTTCGTAACATTTTACATCGAGTAAGCTATCCCTATAGCGCACATTAAATACAGTACCTAAAACTTGAACCGAATAGCCGTTTACCTCAACGGTAAAGGTTTTTCCCTTCTTAACGCTAAACATGGCCTCGCCAGTAAGCGAAACATTCCTATTGCTGTGCCATCCATACCTACGGTAGGAGATGGTACTGCCTGCGTTTAGGGTAACACTACTCCCATCGGGAAGAAGTGTAGCCAAATGCTCTGCTTCACCTGCCGATAAGCTAACATTGGAAGCAAAGTATAGAAACGATGCCATACCAAGCAAAACTACAACGCTGGCTGCAACAGCAATACGCCATAGCCTTTTTATGGCAGGAGAACTCACAATCTCATCGGCTTGGGTATCGTCAATCGAAGAGAAGAGCGAGTCCCAAGCATCGGCTTTGGACTTATTCCCTTGTGGTACCCTGAGCTGCGAGAGCAGATCAAGGGCGGAGTCTATTTCTTGCTCCGAGAATTTAGGGGTTATATGCTTTTTATCCTCGCTCATATCTTATACGGGAAACGTTCCTTTATATACTTAATGGCCTCCGACATTCGCTTCTCAATAGCCTTAACACTCAAATCAAGGCGTTCCGCAATCTCGGGGTAGGTTAGCCCTTCTATTCTACTCATTAAAAAAACTACCCTAAGCTTATCGGGTAGCCCAGCAATTGTAGTTTGCAGCGCATCGTTAAGCTCTCTCTGCCTAAGCTGTGCATCGGCCTCCTCGGGTCTTTCATAGTCATTGGCAGCAAGTTCAAACTTATAGGTTACCTTTTTGTGCCTAAAATGGGTTGTTATAGTGTTAGATGCAATAGTGTATAGGAGCGCCTTTACGGTTTCGTTCCTAACCGTTTGCCTCTTATCCCATAGCTTTAGAAAGGTTTCCTGCACAATGTCGTCGGCTAGGTCCACATCACCCGTTTTAAAATAGGCAAAGCTCCTAATGCTCTCGTAGTACGTATCGAAAACATTTCGGAACCAGTTAACCTCCTCAATGGAATATTTACCCTCGGGTAATGTCATTGGTGTTTTGGTTTACCTATAAAGATTAATCAAAAGAAGGTAATGTGCAAATATAGCCTACTGCTGCATAAAACAACATAAGTTAGCAGAAAAATACAAAAACAAGAAGGGGTACCTATTTTAGTAGGTACCCCTTGTGTTTTACTATTTATAATGGCTTACAGCTTGCGTTTTACCTCCACTTCGTGGAAGGCCTCAACCATATCGCCAACCTTAACATCGTTAAAGTTATTGATATTTAAACCGCAATCGAAACCAGAAAGAACCTCTTTTACATCATCCTTAAAGCGCTTTAACGAGCCTAGGTCGCCAGTGTAAACCACAATACCATCGCGAATTACGCGCACTCGGTTGTTGCGATTAATCTTACCCTCACGAACAATACATCCGGCAATGGTTCCCACCTTTGTAATCTTGAAGGTTTCAATAATTTCGGCAGTACCCAGAATCTCCTCCTTAAGCTCAGGAGAAAGCATACCCTCCATTGCAGCCTTAATCTCGTTAATGGCGTCGTAGATAATTGAGTATAGACGGATGTCAATCTCCTCTTTCTCGGCCAGCTTACGAGCACCTGCCGATGGACGAACCTGGAATCCAACCACAACTGCATTTGAAGCAGCAGCTAGTAGAATATCCGATTCCGAAATTTGTCCTACAGCCTTATGGATAACGTTAACCTGGAACTCTTTTGTAGAAAGCTTGATTAGTGAGTCAGAAAGAGCCTCAACCGAACCGTCCACGTCACCTTTAACAATGATGTTTAGTTCCTGGAAGTTGCCAATGGCAATACGACGGCCAATCTCATCAAGCGTAATGTGCTTTTGTACCCTAAGGCCTTGCATACGCTGAAGCTGCTCGCGCTTGTTGGCAATCTCTTTCGCCTCGCGGTCGGTATCCATTACATTGAAGTAATCACCAGCCTGAGGTGCACCATTCAAACCTACAACCTGAACCGGCATTGCTGGTCCGGCCTCCTTAATACGGGTTCCACGCTCGTTGAACATGGCTTTTACGTGGCCAAAGAATGTTCCAGCAAGCATAATGTCGCCCTGACGAAGCGTTCCTCCCTGAACAAGAACAGTTGCGGTGTAACCACGCCCCTTGTCTAGTGACGATTCGATAACCGTTCCTTTAGCCTTTTTATTTGGATTTGCTTTTAGCTCTAGTAGTTCAGCCTCAAGCAGCACTTTCTCTAGTAACTTATCGATATTTAGACCCTGCTTAGCCGAAATTTCTTGGCTCTGGTACTTACCGCCCCAGTCCTCAACAAGGTAGTTCATGTTTGCAAGCACTTCCTTAATCTTTTCTGGATTTGCACCGTTTTTATCAATTTTATTGATAGCAAACACGATAGGAACACCAGCTGCGCTGGCGTGGTTAATAGCCTCAATGGTTTGAGGCATCACGTTATCGTCGGCAGCAACCACAATAATTGCCACGTCGGTAATCTTAGCACCACGAGCACGCATAGCGGTAAACGCTTCGTGACCTGGAGTATCAAGGAAGGTAATGGTTTTACCGCTATCAAGTGCAACATTGTAAGCACCAATGTGCTGGGTAATACCACCCGCCTCACCAGCAATTACGTTTGCGTGGCGAATGTAGTCTAGCAGCGATGTTTTACCGTGGTCAACGTGACCCATTACGGTTACAATTGGCGGACGAGACTCTAGGTCTTCTGGTTTATCATCCTCATCTTGACCTATGGCCTCTTGCAGCTCTACGCTTACAAACTCAACCTTATAGCCAAACTCATCGGCAACAAGAGCCATGGTTTCGGCATCAAGACGCTGGTTAATCGACACCATAAGACCAAGGTTCATGCACACCTCAATAACATCGGTAGCAGGAACATCAATCATGCTGGCCAGCTCGCTTACAGATACGAACTCGGTAACCTTAAGGATTTTCTTTTCCTCCTCAATACGCTCCATCTCTTCCATCTGACGGGCGCTTACCAAGTCACGTTTCTCTCTACGATATTTAGAACCCTTAGATTTTGCTCCCTTAGATGTTAAGCGGGCAAGGGTTTCCTTAATTTGCTTTTGTACTTCTTCCTCGCTAACCTCTTGCTTAACAAGTTTTTTCTTCTTGCCAGTTTTTTTCTTAAGGCTAACATCGGTATTTGGAGCCGTGGGGCGAGGTATCTGCGACTTTTGTTCAGGAGCAGGTATTGCCACACGCTGGTTATCCTTCTTAATGCGCTTGCGGCGCTTTTTCTTGTTGTTCTTATCGCCATTGTTATCGGACGACGAAGCTACTGGTTTGCGCTTAGGCTCCAGGGCTTCAAGGTCGATTTTTCCAACAACGGTAGGACCCGATAGCTTTTGCACGTTTTGGCGGAAAATAACCTCGTCGTTACCTGTTGGCTCTACGGTCTCCTTTTCGGCAGCAGGTTGCTGCACTACAGGGCGTTGCTTAGGCTCTTCGTTGGCTTTTTCTGCTTTGCGTAAAGGAATGTCCTCACGGGTTTTATCCTTTTTCTCTGCATGTTTCTTCTCGTGCTTCTGCTTGTTCGAGATGTTCTCTAGATCGACCTTACCCACAACTTTGGGAGGTTCAACATGTACATTCGTTTTGATATGCTCTACGTTTTTGCTGGAAGTATCCTCTTTGGCTTCCTGTTCTTTAACAACGGGTTTCTCTTCTGGCTTTTCTTGTTCGGCCACCGTCTCTGGCTTGGCAGGCTCAGCAGGTTCTTGGGCAATGGGCTTGGGCTCTTCCTTAGCGGGTTGCTCCTCAGCTGGCTGTACCTTCTCGGCAACAGGCTCTGGCTTAGGCGCAGGTTCAGCCTCCTTTTTAGGGGCAGACTTTTTACCCGAAAGGGCATCAAGATCTATTTTACCCTTAACCTTTATATCAATGGTTGGGGTTTCCGTTACAACCTCGGCAGGTTTGCTGCTAGGCTTAACGTTCTTAATAATAACTTCGTCGTCGGCATCCGATGTATCCACGTCGTCGTCGGGTTGCTCTTTTTCGACATCATCAATTGAGATGGCTTCCTTCTTCTCCCGAAGAATTTTCAGACTAACCTTTTGGCTCTCCTTTTTAAGGTTCACCTCAGCTCCAAATTCTTTGGCTAAAAGGTTGTAAAGGTCGGGTGTAACCTTTGAGTTAGGATCGCTAGGAATGTCGTGTCCCTTCTTATGAAGGAACTCCACAATAGTAGAGATTCCCAGATTGAACTCCCGAGCCAGTTTACTTAGTCTTAATGCTTTTTCCTCTTTTGCCATACCAGGTAATTACCGTTGCGTTGTTAAAAAATACAGGTGCAAATCTAAGCTAAAGGGTTTACTATTCAAATTCCGATTTCAAAATTCTAAGCACCTCACGAACAGTCTCGTCCTCTAAGTCGGTTCGTTTAACCAGTTCGCTAAACGGAATTTCGAGTACGCTCTTTGCTGTATCGCATCCAATACCCTTTAGTGTATCAATAATCCAGCTATCAATCTCGTCAGAGAATTCATCTAGGTTAACGTCTTCCTCGTCCTCTACATCGGTTTCGCGGTAAACGTCAATTTCGTAGCCGGTTAGCTGGCTAGCCAGCTTGATGTTAAACCCACCTTTACCAATGGCCAGCGATACTTCGTTGGGCTTAAGGTAAACGTCGACCCGTTTGTTCTCATCATCAATCTTGATGGATGAGATTTTTGCAGGGCTTAAAGCGCGGGTAATGTAAAGCTGGAGGTTGTTTGTGTAGTTAATTACGTCAATGTTCTCATTGCGTAGCTCACGAACGATGCCGTGAATACGGCTACCCTTCATACCCACACATGCTCCAACTGGGTCAATTCTTTCGTCGTACGACTCTACTGACACCTTGGCGCGTTCGCCTGGCATGCGTACTATTTTCTTAATGGTGATTAGGCCATCAAAAATTTCTGGAACTTCAAGCTCAAATAGGCGCTCAAGGAATACTGGCGATGTTCTAGACAGGATGATTAGCGGCGAGTTATTGCGCATCTCAACCCTAACCACAACGGCACGTATTGCGTCACCCTTGCGGAAATAGTCTGATGGTATTTGCTCCGTTTTGGGCAGGATTAGCTCGTTGTTCTCATCGTCAAGCACAAGTATCTCCTTTTTCCAAACCTGATATACCTCTCCTGTAATGATATCGCCAATACGATCCTTGTACTTGTTGTAAACGTTGTTCTTCTCAAGCTCAAGGATACGTGCCGTTAGGTTTTGCCTAAGAGCAAGGATGGCGCGGCGCCCAAAGTCGATAAGCTTAACCTCGTCGGTTACCTCTTCTCCCACTTCGTAGTCGTCGTCAATGCGTTTTGCTTCCGAGAGGGAAATCTGCCTGTTAGGATCATCTACCATGCCGTCTTCAACCACCTCGCGATTTCGCCATATTTCAAAGTCGCCTTTGTCGATATTGATGATAATATCATAGTTATCATCAGAGCCGTACATCTTAATTAGCATGTTTCTAAAAACATCCTCAAGCACACTCATCATGGTGGGCCTATCAATGTTTTTTAGCTCTTTAAACTCGGCAAACGTGTCGATCAGATTCAGGTTTTCCATTGTACCTAAAATTTACAATACTTATCGGAATGCGATTACTATTCTTGTTGTTTTCACTTCGTTGTAGGCAAACTGGTGCGTAAGGGTAACGTCTTGCTTGCGCTTTTTACCCTCTACAAGCATCTTTTTGGTTTCCTCAATTGAGAAACCCTCCTCGTTGGCCGCTACCAACTTGCCTTTTTGTTTTAGGCCGCTTAGCAGGAGCACCTCAACATCCTGTCCGATGTTCTTGATGTACTGCCTGGTTAGCACCAAGGGCAACCCCAAGCCTGCCGAGGATACTTCTAGCTCAAAATCCTCTGCTTCGCGGTCGAGACTTCCCTCTATAAGCCGGCTTATTTCCACACATTTATCAATGGTTATGCTAGAGTCTGCATCAAGTACCACCGATATATGATTAGCCACACTCACCGCAACCTCAACAATAAAGATGTCGGTTCCGGCAATGTGCTGCTCAACTAAACTTTCTATTTTTTCTTTCTGTATCATACTGATATGTCCGGGTAACAAAACAGGGGACACTGTCCCCTGCACTTCTTGCTCCTTTGCCGATGCAAAAGTAGCAAAAAAGTTTTTTTTGTCAAAAATATTTGTCTGAAAATTAAGGAAATAGTTTAATTATGGCATAATAGACCCTTTGCTAGTAGCTTAATTACAACCGGAGCAGAATGCAAAACTAGCTGAATAACATCGTAAATATGAGAAAAAAGCATAGTGTACATCAATAGAAAACGGCCCTATCCCAAGCAAAGCAGGAGCTGCAAGGCGAATGGTATAAAACGATAGTTGAGTAGATAACATTGCGCGCACAATCTGGTTATAACGATTTTTAACACTTTGCAAAGCACTATTCAGTGCTTTATCAACCTTTTATGTTTCTATGTGTTACATCTTTCATACAATATATAAAACCCAGAAATACATGCAGTTTGCCACAAAACGAGCCGTTAAACATCAGTAATATCGTATATTTACCACCTATTACTTGCTTACCATGGACTTTACCAACAAAAAGAAAATTGTAAACGATCCTGTGCATGGGTTTATTAACATCCAGCACCCGCTTGTTTTCGACCTTATAGAGCATCCGTTCTTCCAACGCCTGCGCAACATTAGGCAGCTGGGGTTAACGTACTTGGTTTATCCTGGTGCAAACCATACCCGTTTTCAGCACGCGCTGGGTGCCGTTCATCTAATGAGCTCAGCAATTACGGTGCTACGTTCCAAAGGACACCATATTACCGACCAAGAAGCAGAAGCTGCAACCGTGGCCATTCTGCTACACGACATTGGCCATGGCCCTTTCTCGCACTCGCTGGAGTACAGCATAGCACAAAACGTGAACCACGAGGCCATTAGCCGCAGCTTTATGGCTGAGCTAAACAAGCAAATGAATGGGAAGCTAACTCTGGCTATTAGCGTTTTTGAAGACACCTACCATAAGCGATTTCTCCACCAGCTGGTATCGAGCCAGCTAGATATGGATAGGCTAGACTACCTGCGCCGCGATAGCTTTTTTTCTGGCGTAACCGAGGGTACAATTGGCTCTGAGAGAATTATTAAGATGTTGGATACCAAGAACGATGAGCTGGTGGTTGAGGCAAAGGGAATTTACTCCATAGAGAAGTTTCTAATAGCCCGCAGGCTTATGTACTGGCAAGTTTACCTGCACAAAACAGTGGTTGTAGCCGACCAAATGCTAATACGCCTATTGCAACGAGCTCGCGAGCTGGCACAGGATAATCAGCAGCTATTTTGCACACCATCGCTAAACTACTTTCTTTCCAATAGCGTAACGGAATCCGATTTCTTTGCCACCAACAACCAATCAGCACCACCACAAGCACTACTACACTTTGCCAATATCGACGATAACGATATTATGGTTGCCATAAAGCAATGGGCAACCCATAGCGACCCCGTGCTATCGGCCCTTGCGCAAATGCTATGGAATAGAAAACTGCTTAAAATTGAGTATAGGAACGCCCCTTTTGATATAAATAGGATAGAGGAAACCAAACAAGAGGTGGCTAGGCTCAACCCAAGCATTGCCAATTATATCGACTTTTTTGTTTACTCCAACTCTGTTAGCAATAACGCCTACTGCTCTTCCGACGAATCTATTAAAATCCTTTACAATAACGGCGATTTGGTTGAGATAACAGAGGCCTCGGACATGCTAAATACACAGGTTTTATCCAAGGAAGTGAAAAAATATTTCTTTTGCTACCCCAAAGAGCTTAGAGTAAATTAATTTAAATAGTTAGTTTTGTCGCAAATTTAAATTTCAGCTAAATATGGAATTTTCTGCCCAGGCGATTGCAACATTTCTTGGAGGACAAGTTGAAGGCAATCCTGATATTAAGGTAAATACAGTTGCAAAAATAGAGGAGGGAAAGCCTGGTGCCCTCTCATTCCTCTCTAATCCAAAGTACGAAAAGTACATCTACGAGACACAATCGTCGGTTGTACTTGTAAATAGCGACTTGGTTTTGGAGCAAGAGGTTAGCTGTACTTTAATTAGAGTTCCCAACGCTTACGAGTCATTTGCCAAGCTGCTAGATTTGGTAAACCAAGCAAAAGGAGCAAAAACAGGCATACACAAGCAGGCAGCCATTGAGGAATCGGCAAAAATTGGCGAGGATGCATACATTGGAGCCTTTGCTTACATTGGAGAAAACGTAACCATAGGAAAAAACACCAAGATATACCCCAACAGCTACATTGGCGATAATGCAAAAGTTGGCGACAACTGCACCATTTACGCTGGGGTAAAGATTTACGACGAGTGTGTTATAGGTAATAACTGTATAGTTCACGCAGGAGCCGTAATTGGTTCCGATGGTTTTGGCTTTGCTCCGCAACCCGATGGTAGCTACCACAAAATACCCCAGATTGGTAACGTGGTACTTGAGGACTTTGTTGAGGTTGGTGCAAACACTACCATCGACAGGGCAACCATGGGCTCAACCCTTATACGTAAAGGGGCTAAGCTCGATAACCTTATTCAAATTGCCCACAACGTGGATGTTGGCGAGAATACCGTTATTGCGGCTCAAACCGGAATTGCAGGCTCAACCAAAATTGGCAAAAACTGTATGTTTGGCGGCCAAGTTGGTATTATTGGTCACATAAGCATTGCCGATGGGGTTAAACTATCTGCCCAAACAGGTATCTCAAACTCAGTAAAGAAACCTGGCGAAGTGCTAATAGGCTCACCAGCCATGAGCGCAGGACAATTTCATCGGTCTTATGTTCTTTTCAGAAATTTCCCCGAAATTAGAAAAGAGATTGATAGTATAAAACGACGTTTAGACGCTATATCGGAATAGCTAAGTGGGAATGTTTACCAAAGCATTCCCTTTTGTATGTTAATAAGAAGAACAAAGTAAATATGTCATTAGAGAAACAGAGAACGCTTGCCAAACCAGTTGTGCTTAAAGGCAAAGGTCTCCATACAGGTGTTGATGTTACCCTAACTATAAACCCTGCTGAGGAGTCTACTGGTTTTGTTTTTCAGCGAGTTGACCTTCCCGAAAAGCCAATTGTTGAGGCCATTGCCGATAATGTTGTAGATACATCTAGAGGAACAACCATTGAGCACAACGGTGCAAAAGTGAGCACCATTGAGCACGTTATGGCCGCACTTATGGGTTGCGACGTTGACAACGCTGTTATTCAGGTTGACGGCCCCGAGATGCCAATTATGGATGGTAGCTCAAGATACTTTGTTGAGGCCATTAACAAAATTGGAACCGTTGAGCAAGATGCTAACAGGGAGTTCTATGTTATTAAGGAGAAGATTGTTTACACCGATCCAAAGAATAACATTGAGATTATTGCATACCCCGATGAAACCTTTAGCCTTGATGTACACATTGACTACAACTCAAGGATTTTAGGGTATCAGTATGCAAAGTTGAACTCTCTTAAGAACTTCACCGAAGAGGTTTCAACTTGCCGCACCTTCGTCTTTTTCCATGAGCTGGAGTTCCTTCTCAAGAACAACCTTATTAAAGGTGGAGACTTAGAGAATGCCATTGTGATAATGGAGAAAGAAGTTCCTCAAATTGAACTGGATAGAATTGCAGACCTGTTTAACAAGCCGCACATCCAGATTAAGCCTGAAGGAATTCTTAACAACCTAGACCTACGATTCTCCAACGAGCCAGCAAGACATAAACTGCTTGATATGGTTGGCGACCTAGCCCTTGTTGGACGCCGAATTAAGGGTAAAGTAATTGGCGTTCGCCCAGGACATCACGCAAATACCGAATTTGCTAAAATAATTCGCAAACAGGCACGCAAAGAGGCTAATAAGCCTAATATACCAGTGGTTAACCCCAATGCGCAGCCATTGCTTAACATTCTGCAAATACAGAATGTGCTACCACACCGCCCACCATTCCTACTTGTTGACAAAATCCTTAGTATGGACGAAACTACCGTTGTTGGTTTGAAAAACGTTACCATGAACGAAGGATTCTTTGTTGGGCACTTCCCAAATGAACCGGTAATGCCTGGCGTGCTGCAAATAGAAGCAATGGCACAAGTTGGAGGTATTCTTGTACTAAACACAGTTCCAGACCCCGAGAACTACTCTACCTACTTCCTTAAAATAGATAGGGTTAAGTTTAAGCGTAAGGTTGTTCCTGGCGATACCCTTATATTCAGAATGGAACTTATTGAGCCTATTCGTAGAGGAATTGCTAACATGTACGGACAAGCATTTGTTGGCGATCAACTTGTTATGGAAGGCGAATTAATGGCACAAATCACAAAAACAAAGTAAGTATGAGCGTATCCCCTTTAGCATATGTTCATCCCGATGCAAAATTAGGCAAAGATGTTGTTATTGAGCCTTTTGCATACATTGCCGGTGATGTTGAAATTGGAGAAGGCACTTATATTGGACCTAACGTAAGCGTTCTTGATGGCGCACGTATTGGAAATAATTGTAAAATTCATTCTGGTGCGGTAGTTTCTGGTATCCCTCAGGACTTAAAGTTTAAGGGTGAAAAAACCATCGCAATTATTGGCGATAACACCACTCTTAGGGAGTTTGTAACCGTAAACAGAGGTACTGCATCGCGCGGTTTTACCAAGGTTGGCAGCGGATGTCTTCTTATGGCATACGTTCATGTTGCACACGACTGCGTACTTGGCGATAGGATTATTCTTGGCAATAGCACCCAGCTTGCTGGCGAGGTGGAGATTGACGACTTTGCCATCCTTTCTGGTGGCATTCTAGTTCATCAGTTTGAGCACATTGGTGCTCACGTAATTATTCAGGGTGGCTCCAAGGTTAACAAGGATGTTCCCCCTTATGTTACCGCAGGACGTGAGCCTTTGGTTTTTGCCGGCTTAAACTCCATTGGGTTACGCAGACGTAACTTCTCTCCAGAAAAAATTGCAGAGATTCACGAGATATATCGTATCCTTTACAACAAGGGTCTTAACGTATCGCAAGCTCTTGAGGCGATAGAACAAGAGGTTCCTCATTCTCCTGAAAGGGATGAAATTGTTGGCTTTATTCGCAACTCTAAACGAGGTGTAATTAGAGCAGCAACTTCATCTAGCAGCTCCGCCGACTTGGACGATTAACAACTCGTATTACACTATAAAAAAACGCCTTGGGGAGCATCCTCAAGGCGTTTTTTATGGTACTATGTATTCTTCTACTTATCGTTTTCTGGCTTTTCGAAAGCAAAGGTGAATAGCACTGCCTCCAACTGGCGAAGGTAGTTGCGTTTTTGCTTGCCAGGAGCGTAAACAAACCCCTCTACAACAATAATCCTATTCTTGGCCTCATCCAACGTAACAAGGCTAATGTAAGGGCCTCCCATTGGATGCTTATGTACATCCCACAACCCACGAATCTGTCCAAAGTACCTGTTCTTGTACATTAAAGGTGTGTACTGAGGAGGGAAAAAGGTGCTAGTAATCATGTAGCTACCGTTAGTGGGACCAGGTATAAACTTACCAACAAACTCGTTCCTACGTTCAACTAGGTACTCCGATGTAAAGGTATTAGCATCGGTATAAGGGAACTCGTAAACCAGCACCCCTTGGCTAATCTCTGGGGTCTCGTGGCTAATCCAAGCAAAGTTGGTGGTATCAAGGTTTATTCTATAGCCCTTGGGTAGGTATAACGATACTCCAAACTTCTTTTTTAAAAACTCACGAGTACCAGTTGCTTCGTACTGCATGGCGTTTTGAACAATCCTGTCGCGCTCTGCCTGCTCAAGGTACTTAATAAAGGTCTCCTTTTGCTCCATCACAAATAAGCGAAGGCTGTCCCATGTTGGGCTTGAGAAGGAGATAACCGTTTGTGGCGAAGCCCAAACATCGCGCTGCACGGTAATTTGAGACTTTGTAACGGACTTATCGACCTTGGTGTACACAATGTTCCTATGCGACCTAAATATATCGCCAAAGTTCTCGCTGGGTACAAAAATCATATCAAACATAGGTTCCGACTGAGGAAGGAAAGGGTAGTCCTCGCCAAGAATTGACCTAAAGGTTCCAGTAATGGTATCGTTCTTTAAATCGCGTGGAAGCACCACTAAAACCTCACCTGCCCTACCCGTTACATTGGGTAGAAAGGAACGTTTGCCCTGGCTACCCTTTTTGCATGAGCTTATTGTTGCCAATGCAAGAGCCAGAATACCAACAATTACTACTATTTTTTTCATCTTATGTCGATTTTATTTACTACTTGGGAATGGTTTTCTACTTAGTAGAGTATCGTTACATAGAAATTCCATAAAAGGTAACCCAAAATTAAGGTTTAATATATAGAGAAACAAACACGGTGAACTATAACGTTTCAGGAATTGAATCAACAGGGAGTATAAGCTAACGCCCCTGTCCACCATTACAATCTTAGCAAAAGGGTATTGCAATTGTACAATATTCCTGTTAACCCAGCATTTTATGACAATTTTCTATAGAACCGGCTCCAGAAATGGGCTCTCAATTCACATCTATTAATGGTAGCCCTTAAAATATCGACTAAGAATTGCTTTATAGAGCGGATATACTTAAGGCAAAGTGATACTCTTTGCAAAAGCACTTGTCATAGAGCCATCTCAAAAACAGAATGTTTTACCGATTGCTAATTTGCTGGAATACTATCAATCTCCATTGATTTGCTGAGCCTATTATAGGTAAACTTATCGACCCAAACGGTAAGAATTTGTCCAACAGAAAGCTCTGTGCCCGAGTTGGGGTTCCAGGCAATTAAATCGTCGGTTGTGCAGCCATACTTCATGGATATTTTATGAAGATACTCACCACTTCTAACCCTGTGAAAAATCTTGACCTTGTTCTGGGTTGAGCCTGCATTTTGCACAACATCATGGTAGCTCTTTTTGCTTTCGGGCTGGGCGTATAAGCTCTCTTCCTGTCCGATAAACGATTTTGTGAGCTCACTAGGCAGGCGAAGGTAGTAGATACGCTCTCCGGCAGGAACATAATCGCGCCTAAAGGTTGGGTTTAGAAAGCGGAGTAGATCGATACCAATATTTAGCCTTTGCGAAACAACCCTTAGCGATAAGGGTTTTCGTACGGCAACGGTATCGGTTTCCATATAGTTTACAATTGGTTCTGCTGGTTCAATACCATGGTCGGCATAGTTGTTCATGATATAGGCAGCAGCAATAAATGCCGAAACATAATTCTGGGCAACCTCTGGCAAATGCGGGTAAAGCTTCCAAAAATTTGTTACTCCACCCGAACGCTCAATGGCATTCCTAACCGCACCTGGACCTGTGTTGTATGCGGCTAAGGCAAGGTGCCAATCGTTAAATATCCGGTAAAGGTAGAGTAGATACTTACACGCAGCCTCAGTTGACTTATCGGGATCCATGCGGTCGTCAACATAGGAGTTAACCTCCAAATCGAACATTTTACCCGAGTTAATTTTAAACTGCCAAAGACCAACGGCTCCGCTAGTGCTAATGGCTAAAGGGTTTAGTGCCGACTCTACTACCGATAGGTACTTAAGCTCCAATGGTAGCTGGTACTTATCTAGATACTCATCGAAAAGAGGAAAGTAGTATTTTGATAGGCCCAGCATTTGTGAAACTTGTCCTGGACGTTCTGTGGCGTAAATGCTAATATAGCGACGCACGTGCTGGTTGTAGTCAAAATCGATGGGCGAGTATGCATCAATGGCTGCTAGCTTATACTCGTAGGCCAAGTCGGGGAGGTTATCGGTTCCTTTGGCCGATAAGCTTAACGAATCGGGAAACACACCAAGGTACTTAAGGCTATCCATGGCTTCAACAACCCTATCCTTAGCGATTGGTGGGTTAACCTCTCCAGAATAGGCTATAAAATGAAACTGGCTAAATGCATAGAACAACACCGCCAGCTTAGTGCAAAAAGATAGGTATTTGTGTAACAACAACTTGTTCTTTACTTTGGTTCCTTGGACTCCTTTTTCTCGTTCTCATCGCCATCGCGCATTCCCTTCTTAAACTCGCCAATTCCCTGTCCTAGGCCTCGCATTAGCTCAGGTATTTTACGACCGCCAAAAAGAAGTAAAACAATAACCACAACAACAATAAGTTCCCATCCACCAATTGCCCCAGCAATTACAAATGCACTTGTCATAACCTTAGAGTATTATATTTGTCACAACTTAAGAACCGATGCTTAGACCTATATAAATATTGCAATAAAGGTACATAAACATCAATAACTAAGAGGTGCTGTTACCTAAAAAGTTTAATTACATCGTTAAGGTTAGCAAAAATTAGGAGTGAGAACAGGATTATCATCCCGGCAATTTGAACATACTCCAAAAACTTATCGCTAGGCTTACGACCAGTAACCATTTCGAACACTAAGAAAACAAAGTGGCCTCCATCAAGTGCAGGAATTGGTAAAAAGTTCATAAAGGCAAGCACTATGGAAAGGAATGCGGTAAGGCTCCAGAAGTCGCGCCAGTTCCATGTTCCAGGGAAAATACTACCAATGGTAATAAATCCACCAACCGACTCGTAAGCCTTGGTTCCCGGTTTAAATATAAGCCTTAGCTGCTTAACATAGCCCGAAAGGGTGCTAACACCCCTATCGATGCCTGCAGGAATAGACTCCACAAACGTGTACTCCTGGTTCCGTATGTTGAAGTATCTGGCCCAGTTGCGCATGGTATAAACGCCTATTTGTCCCGTTTCTGGCACTACAACCGAGAGATCCACCTGCTGACCGCTACGAACAACGGCAAAGCTAACGGTATCGCCCTTCGCTTGTGAAATGGCCGAGCGAAACTCATCAAAAAAGATAGTGGGCACACCATTAATGGCCACAAGGGAATCCAAAGGTTTAACGCCAGCCTTTTCGGCAGCAGAACCCTCAACAACCGCCTCAACAACAAATGGGGTACGAGGTGCAAAAAGTAGCGGAGCTTTAAGAAGCTTGTGGATTACCGTATCGGGGATATCAATTTTTAGCTGTTCACCGTTACGCTCAACCATTATCCACCCAGCATCCTCAAGTAGCAGCTCAGGCACAATTTGGTGGAACTTCTCCACTTCCCTACCATCTACAGAAACAATTTTATCGCCATTCCTAAAGCCTAACTCAAGAGCAAGGGAATCGCAAGCAATACCGTACTTCACATCGCGGGTGGCAAGGTACTGGTCGCCCCAAGTGTAAAGCACCATGCTGTATATAAAAAGTGCCAAAATGAAGTTAACCATAACCCCACCGGCCATAATAAGCATACGCTGCCATGCTGGTTTTGCTCTGAACTCCCATGGCTGGGCAGGCTGTTTCATCTGCTCCTTATCCATGGACTCATCAATCATCCCCGATATTTTAACGTACCCCCCAAGAGGTAGCCACCCCATGCCGTACTCCGTATCGCCCTTTTTAAACTTAAAAAGGGAGAACCAAGGGTTGAAGAACAGGTAAAACTTCTCAACTCTTGTTTTGAAAAGCTTGGCAAAGGCAAAGTGTCCAAACTCATGAAGAACAATAAGAATGGATAGGCTCAAAAAGAATTGTCCGGCTTTTACTAGTATTTCCATAATGGCTATAGGGTTGCGTTATTTACATATTCCAAAGCAATGGCGCGAGCTTCGGCATCGGTTTCCTTGTAATCGCTAAGCGATGGCTTTGCTTGGTACGATACCCTTCCAATAGTTTGCTCAATAATTTGGGGTATTTGTACAAAGCGTATTCTGTCGTTTAAAAATGCATCAACCACCACCTCGTTTGCGGCGTTTAGCACACAGGGTGTATTTCCACCTGCTGCCATGGCCTCCCAAGCAAGGGAAAGGCATGGAAACAGCTCGGTATTGGGCTGCTCAAAGGTGAGGTTTGGATAGTTAGCAAAGCTAAACTTCTGAAAATCGTTCTTTATTCTATGCGGGAACGAGAATGCGTACTGTATGGGTAAGCGCATATCGGGTAACCCAAGTTGCGCCTTTACAGAACCATCCTCAAACTGAACCATGGAGTGGATAATGGATTGTGGATGCACCACCACCTCAATTTGCTCTGGGCTCAGGCCAAAAAGCCAACCCGCCTCTATTACCTCAAAGCCCTTATTCATTAGAGTTGCCGAGTCTATGGTAATTTTTGCCCCCATACACCAATTGGGATGGTTTAGGGCATCGGCTCTAGTAACACCTTCCAGCTGTGTTTTGTTGTAACCCCTAAAAGGTCCACCCGATGCGGTTAGAATAACCTTATCAACAGGGCTAGGTTCTCCCACTAAGCATTGGAATACAGCGGAATGCTCTGAATCGACAGGGATAATTGGCGTTCTATACTCATTGGCTAAGCCCATAACCAGCTCACCAGCAACAACAAGCGTTTCCTTGTTGGCCAATGCTATGGCCTTTTTGGCCTTTATTGCATTTACAGTTGGCTCCAAGCCAGAGTACCCAACCATGGCGGTAAGCACCATATCGATGCTATCCATCTCTACAATTTGCGCAATGGCATCGTTACCCGCGTAAACCTTAATGTCGAGGTGCGAAAGTGCATCCTTAACCAGCTGATATTTTGAGGTATTGGCAATAACTACGGCGTTGGGCTCGTACTTCTTTGCCTGATCTATGAGTAAATCGACCCGATTGTTTGCGGTGAGAACCTCAACCTGAAAAAGATCGGGGTTATTTGAAATAACATCTAATGCTTGGGTTCCAATAGAACCAGTAGAACCCAAAATGGCAATTTTCCTTTTCACGGTAAAGTATTACGGTAAAACTTGAGGCGATGTAGCAAAGGGCCTAGAAAACAATGTACTTCTCTGGATTTACAGGAGTACCGTTGTACCACATCTCGAAATGGAGGTGTGGGCCAGTGCTTAGCTCCCCAGAGTTTCCAATAATGGCAATGGCCTCACCAGCTTTAACTCGGGCTCCCTGTTTCTTTAGCAGCTTGCTGTTATGCTTATAAACCGATAATAGGTTACCGTCGTGCTGAAGCTGAATAACAAAGCCTGTATCGAGAGTCCACGACGATAGGGTAACAACACCATCGGCCACAGCAACAACTACCTCGTTGGGCGAGGCAACCAAATCGGTTCCAAAATGGCCCTGTTTCTCATCAAATGAGTTTGTTACCACTCCCTTAACCGGAGCAATAAAGAGCTTGCTGGAGAAGTCGGTCGATCCGCTCTTATCGTCATATACCGATAAGTTGTAAAGCTCCTCCTCCTCTATTTGCGCCCTAAGCAGCGAGTCCTCAACAGAGCGGGTAAACTTAATATCCTTGTTACGAGCCACGGTATCCTTAACCTCACCAACTAGCTGCAGCTCCCCGCCGTTAATAACCACCTTTAGGTGGCTAAGGTAAGTTTCCCACTGGGCTATTTTGCGTTCTAGAGAGTCGGCTCTAAGGGCGTTGTGCACAATGGTACGACGGGTATTCCCATCGGGATAGCCTGGAATAAACTCTCGAATTGGAGTAAACGCAATAAGTATGGTTACCATTGCTATAATAAATAGCGCTGTGCCTCCCAGTAGGGCAATCACATTTAGGCGCGATAAGCGCATAACCCAAACCTCTTCGAATGTTTGGTCGTTATAGATGCTTAGGCGATACTTACTTTTAAGCTTGTTTATGTATCTCTTCTTCTTATTTTCAGCCATTTTTCCAATATGAATTGCCCAAAGATAGCTGTTTTTTGAAGAAGCAACCAGTAATAAAAGGGAACTTTTACCCTTGGCAATTAGCGGTTAGCCACATAAATGATTTATGCATACCAACGCCCTGTTGCATTCATGTTGCTACAAAAAGAACAGCTACTTCATATCACCAATAATTAAAGTATATCAAGTCACAACCAAGCACTAAGGATTTTCACAAAAAATATTCATGTCCTCATTATACACAGGGCTTTCTATTTCTAGAAAATTTAGAACACTATGAAACACATGATTTTGAGAAAGACTTGTAGCCGGTTTTATCTGCGTTGTGCTATCGGTCCAAATAATAAACGGAATTTCGTATTGCTCTTTCGGAGCAACGCTCATGGGCAATCCGTGCATGTACAGGTTCTTTTCGCCCAATGATTCTCCATGGTCTGAAACAAAGAGCATGGTTTTTTTATAATCACTTAGCTCTTTAAGCGTTTCTATAATTTTGCTAAGTAAGTAGTCGGTGTAAACAATGGTATTATCATATGCATTTATGAGCTCCTCATGACTACAGTTAGCAAGTTCTACGCTTTCACACACAGGTTTAAAAACCTCAAATTGAGGAGGATATCTTTTGTTGTAAGTAGGCCCGTGGCTAGTGCTAGTATGCAAAATAATAAGCACCTTACTCTTTGTACTTGCCAGTATTTGCTCTTTAAGCCCAGTTATCAAAATCTCATCGTAGCTACAGCCCTCACCCTGGCAGTTCTGCGCCAAAACTTTACGATTTTGGAACTTCTCAATATGAATTGGCGGCTCACCAGAGTTGGTGGTTCGCCAAACCACCTCTACACCATTTCGATATAAATAATTGGGCAAAATTTCATACAACTCGCGAGTATTCTTATGTTCCAATATGTGCTTTACCGCAGCAGTAGTATATGTAGCACCCGATTTTGCGGGGAAGAAACTAATATCCTCCATTTGTGAGAGCAGCGGATTGGTGTTTTTAGCATATCCGTATAGCGAAAAGTTCTCACTTCTAGCCGATTCGCCAATTACCAAAACTACCACAGCCTTCTCGTTGTTCTTTATTTTTGCATCGGGCAAAGGTATCTCCTTCCTATTCTCCTTGTACTTATGGGTATAGTATAACGAAATGTTCACGGTATAGGACCAAGGCATTGCCAGTCCACCTAGGTATTTAGAGTGATTATCTATCCAAAGCCAGTTTCCGGCATTTACGAAAATCATAACAAGAACGAAAAGCAAAGTAAGTGAAGTTGTGGTTATGAAACGCTTAAAAGTTGACCTAATTATCTTTGCCTTAATAATGTATATGCTAGGCAGAACGCCCAGTATAATAATATATAGAATGATCTTAAATGAAAAAAAGTTGCTAGACTCCTCGTAGTTAGTGTTCAAAACATTACCAATCATGCTTTCATCAAGTATCACGCTGTATGTGTTAATAAAGTACACCGCTACAGAGTTGATAACGAAAAAAATAACCAGTAAAGCTTTTCCAACAACTCGCAATAAGTAAAGCAAAATGTAGAATACAAACGCATTGGCAACCACCATTAGCACCATTAAGCTCACAATAGCTAAAACGCCATTGAAACTGGTATAGTCAATGTTGCTAAAAACATAGTTAAAGAAAGGATATTGAAATAGCACAAAGTTCAACACGCCAATTATCAATACAAAGCGAGTTAACGTTGGGGTCATGCTATCCTTTAAGATGTTCCACATAAGCCTTTGATATTAGAAATAATGAGATAATTAAACTTAGTAAAGAGAAATAAAATATGGGAAGTCCCTCGTCTGCTATTTTTAGAGCAATTAATACCGCACTAACAAAGAAAGCCAATATAAAAAACGGGTAAAACTTTGGTAATGAAATCCATTGCCAAATTGAATGCTTCTGATTGATAACGATGCCCAATATACCACAAGCATAGCCAATGCTAGCCCCCAAAACAACATCTAAAGGGTAATGGGCACCCATGCCAACACGGGTAGATACAACAGCAAGCCCTATAAATAGAACCAGCGCAGACCATAAAATTCTAAGCTTTAAATATGTGTTGGCATAAAAGCGAAAAGCAGGATTGTTAGAGTGGTAAATATGGTAATAGAATGTCCCGATGGCAAACTAGAAAAGCCAACTGCAGCCTTCTTTATTATAACAAAGCTATCCCTGTCTAATATTTGTGCTGGTCTAGGAACATTAGTGGTATTTTTTAGTATCCCAGATAGGATGAGCGAAAGCAGCGATGCAGAAAATAGGGCTTCCCATATCTTGGGTGCATAGTAAAGCAAAATGCTGATCAACGAAAAAAGTACAAATGCATCACCCAGTTGGGTTAAGTTATACATCAAATTGGGTAGTTGCGATAGCTTGGCATTTAAATAAATGAATAACCCTTTTTGTATATAAACATATGAGTGCACATTCAAGGCACCATTGAAAAACAGGAAAAGAATAACTATCCCAATAATGAATAACGAAAAATACAGCAGCGAAAACTTAACTTTCAAAAAGTTTTGAGTAACGATGCCCTTTATAGCTAGGCTAAAGCTTGTTCCTTCCATCGATTCTTTTTTTTGGGAAAAATACAATTTATTTGAATAACAGATTATCCATTCCCCCAGAAAGGCATAAAACCAATAAACTTAACGATAACCCCAAAGAAACAACACTCTTTTATTCAGGGCGTTAAACATACTGAGACTAAAACTATTCACCAAACCTTTTCTATTGCTTGATTGCTGGAAACGCCAAAACACCACTTTCTGTTCAGTGAAATTGGCTCCTACTTCTCATTTTAGCCATTTTTGAACATAACAAACATAAAATATTCTTGCGTTAAGATTTTATCCTGTAAGGAAAGGAACCCCACCTATGCTTTCTCAGCATTATCTGCACCATTTTTTAGGGAAATTTGAGTTTTGCCCAAGGCTCTCCTCATCTTTTTTCAAAAAAAATACATTTTTTATCTCCTTAACATCAACCGATTGGCGCTTTTTACAAAAGTTTTTTTCAAACACCATTTGCATAATCCAAATACAGCCCCTATATTTGCACCGCAATTAAGGAATGACGGTAACAAACCAAACATACTAGATTGCGGGGTGGAGCAGTTGGTAGCTCGTTGGGCTCATAACCCAAAGGCCACAGGTTCGAGTCCTGTCCCCGCTACTACAAAACCCCATGAAAACTATGTTCTCATGGGGTTTTTAGTTTTTACCAGCTACAGTTGGGTTACAAAACTTGTGAAAAGAAAACCCAAAGAAAGCAAAAAAGAGCTACCTCGTTAGTTATACTCCAAACACCATAGCTTAACTTTTCTCTTTAAAGTATCATTCATCATTAAGGTAAAAAAACAAAACGACTTCGAGAATAATATTTAAGTTCATTAAGTTTACGCCTTGAGGTGCTTCTCGGAAAGCCACTTGCGCACATTATTTTTCTTTTTCCCATCATTCCACTATAGGAAACACCCCATCTACTGTTCTTAATATACTAAGAATTTATTATGTCCATGCAACTAGAACTATTATTCAGTCCGAACTACTGCAAATCATTTGGCGAATCCATGCTTGGCTATAACTTCATCCCCAATATTTTTTCGTCTAATCTCTTCCAATTGGGTAGGTGTTTAGATAGAATTGTGTAAAACCTCTTGGAATGGTTCTTTTCAACAGTGTGACATAGTTCATGGATTATTAAGTAGTCAATAAGTGAAAATGGTAGTTTAATTGCCAAATAGTTAATCAATATATTATCGGTATTTGTACAACTACCCCATCGCTTTTCCAGTTTTTGAAACTTCAACTGATTGTAATTTAGCCCACAAAGTTTTGACCACTTGGAAACCCTTGGCGTAATTTTCTCTTTAGCCCTTTGGCGAAAGAACATGTCTAAAGCACCTTGGATTTCCAATTGAATATTTGCTGTATTTGCTGGTATAGAGATAATAAACTTGGATTCATTAAAATGAACCGTACTTTTTTTAATGTTATTATCTTGAATAACCTGTGTGTAGTATCTCCTTCCTAAATATTGAATCCGTGAACCAGTCACAATATCTGATTGATTGAAAGATTCAACAACCTCGAGCTTTTTAATAATCCATCGAGCTTTTTTTGCAACAAGTTTATTCGCTTCCGGTATCGATACTTTTCTCCCCTTTAGAATAACACCTTTGTCTTTCTCTACAGTTATATAATGAGATTTAAGGTTTGGAGCTTCTATAATCTCATAATTAATAACCCTATCCCCATACTGTATGCTAGGCATAAGTATTCTTGCTTATAAGTTCTACAATCTCTTTACTCTTTACTCTCGCAGCGGCTCTATCCATCTTTTCAACCAGCAGTTTAACTATCTTATTCTCCATATCCTTTTTTACGGTAGGCTTTTCAGTCCAACCAATAATTCCAAGTTCGCCTTCAATTTCTCTGAATATGCATTTGGTCATACTCACCGAGTTTGAATCAAAAATTGCCTCTAGCGTATTATTCAGTGCAATTTCACTTTCGGTTGTAAGACCAAGGCCTTCGGCTTTTTTCTTCCTATTGATTATATCATCTTGCATCTGATGATATTCATCTAGAAGCTTTAACTGTGTAATACGCTCTACCTTTTTAAGTTCTAGTAGTTTTTCCAATCGCTCAGCTAATGGTTTAAAGAAATCAGGGTCTTTATCTATACCAACCTGTATTGTATGCTTTAGGTTGTTTCGCATCTTCAGTTCCTTGGTACTTAACGATGCCTTTTCCATCTCTTTCCTAAATCTATCCCGGTCATAAAGGGAAATAGGCTCATTCAACAATGATTTAACTCCATATGATGTTAAATGCTCATCAATAAGCTGTTGAATCTTCAAGCACTCATCTTTGTCAACTTTCAACCCCTCATCATTAGGATATGCATTCCTAGCCTGTAACTTAATCTCATTGAATAGTTTAAAGTCGTACTCAAATCGTAATGCAGCCCTATCTGGAAGGACTATATCTATGGATTTATTGAATAGTTTAAGTAAATCTTTAAACTCATCTCTAATGTTAATTGGCTCAAGAAATAGAATGGTTTCATCTATATATTCATCTCGCCTATACTTTCTATCAATTTTAATGCTCTTAAAAAAGTCAACCAATTTGGCGTGATTCATTTCAAGGCGAGGTATCTCTTCTGATAGATTTTTCATTATATCCGATGGTCGAATATCTCCAGAATAGATTTCCAACGCTTTTACTAAATCCTGTGTTACACCGTAGTAATCGATTATATATCCAGCGGCTTTCCCTGTTCTTGTACGATTTACTCTAGCAATTGCTTGCAATAGGTTGTGCTCTTTTAATGGCTTATCTAAATACATACATGATGCAATAGGTACATCGTAGCCCGTCAATAGCATGTCAGATACAACAATGATTGAATCATTGTTGTGTTTCTTCTTACCTGACTTTTCTGTTTCAGATTCGTCACCAAACGGCAATTTGAAATCTTCAATAGTATTTTTTACCTCATCGGCGGGTGTTACAAATAGGGGTTTAGAATTTTTGGGGTTCTTCTTGTTATACTCAATTGCTTCGTACAGCTCTTTTGCTATATCATCGCTCTTGGGTGAACCTAGGCTAATTACAACTTTTGTTCTGAAAGGATGAACCCCCTCAGCCTTTAACCGTTCAAATTCCTTCTTATAAAGAATGGCTGCCTCTCTGCCGTTACACACCACAAAAGCCTTATGCCCATCTGGATAAATCTTCTTGCTATAATGGTCTACAATATGTTTGGCAACCGACTCTATTCTCTCCTTCGAGAACTGATATCGCTTCAATGCTTCACGCTTCCTTGCCTCTTTTTGCTCTAGCGTTAGATTCCCAAATTCCTGATCAAATTGACGGTCGAGTTCTTCTTTCTTTACATCCAATAGAGCGATACCTGCATCGTAATACAATTCAACAGTGTTACCATCGTCAACAGATTGTTTTATGGTGTAAACATCAATATAATCACCACCACTAAATTCGCCCAGTGTTGACTTCTCCTCTTTGGATATTGGTGTTCCTGTAAGTGCTATAAACTTAGCATTAGGAATAGAACATCTCATAAAGGCAGCTAAGAATCCATAGTTACTGCGATGAGCCTCATCAACCAGAACATATAGGTTTTCTTTGGTAGAAAGTTCCCTTAACGGTATTTCCTCCCTGCCCACTTGCTCATATTTGCCCTCTTTAGTGAGTCTTTTGGTTATTTTGATAATGGTGTTACCATCAATATAACGCTCAACTTTGATTATCTCCTCTTCCTCTTGCTCCGTTACATCTCTTTCAAAGATAGATTCGTTGGATTCTTGAAACTTCTGGATGGTTGAAGTGATAATGCCCCCATAATCATTCTCAAGTAATTTTTTAAGACCAACAACAGATGTTGCATGGCTTATGTTTTTGATGCTAATATTTTGGAAAGTAGTATTAATTTGGGTGTCTAAATCCTTTCTATCTGTCAAAACTAATATGGTGGGATTGTTAAAGCCATACGCCTCCGATTTTAGCTTACGCATGATATATACCATTGTGATTGACTTCCCTGAACCCTGGGTATGCCATATCACCCCACCCTTATTGTGTGCTTGTAGTTTAGCTATTGCTTTGTTAGTAGCCTGTATTTGCTGGTACCGTGGCAACTTTTTAATCAAATTCGATTCTTGATACTCAAAAATGATGAAATGCCGGATTATATCTAGCAAATAATCTTTTCTAAAAAGGTTATAGAGCATAACGTCCTGTGCCGTTGGCGCTCGTTCTACCAACAACTCCAGCTCTGATGTGTCATTTGATTTATAGTGCGAGTAGTGAGTTTGTTTTGCACCCAATGCACCATACTTTGCACCTACCTTGTATATTCCCGCACAAATTTGGTTATGAGTAAAAAGCTTTGGTGTGTTTTCCTGATAGAACAAGATATCTTTTATGCAGTCATCAATAGCGGTTTTGGAACTTGGTGATTTGCATTCAATCACAGCAATAGGTAATCCGTTAAGGTAAACCACAATATCGGGAATAGAGGTACAGGATTTACCCTTAAACCTCATTTGGTTTACCACTAAAAAATCGTTGTTCTCAATATTCTCAAAATCGATGTACTTAACCGGCTTGTACTCCTCTGCTCCTTTTACAACTTGCTTTATTGATTTTTCTGTTCCCAAAAGTAGCATCCATACCTTTTGGTTAATCTGCATTGCTGATGAACCCTGTATGTTGGTAATATAATCATATGCTTTTGCAATACTCTCTTCGTTCATCCAAGGGTTTATTGTAGCCAAAGCCTTGGTCAGTCTGTTTTTCAGCACTGTTTCATCAATGCTATGCCGCTCATCAACCGATGAGCCATCGAGATACTTGTATCCAAGTTTTTTAAAGAGCTGTATTGCAGGCAACTCTGAATCTAGATATTCGGGGGAGTGCATAATATTTTTTATCAATGAATAATAAAGCCAAACCCATTTCTCAGCTGTTTAGGCTTTGCTAATTTATCGATTTTTAAAAGAAAAAAAGGGTTTCACAGAGATGTGGTGATGAAACAGTATAAATGAAAGGTGTTTACGGCTTAAACTTATTAATATACTCCTTAATGCTACTCACAGGCAACTTGCTGCCCTTGCTTTTTACGTTGTAAATAAAGTAGTCGCATTCTGCCTCATCCATCAGCCTATTAATATAGGCTTGATGGATAAAATCCATCGTAGTTAAGTATTGAATCTCGTTTTCTTCGCAGTACAATTTAATGTCTTTTAGGTTACTACTTGCAAGAACATCCTTATGGTACTTACAATATGCCATACACGCACTTTCACCGTCACCGTAATTGTATAACTTTTTTAGTCGGGCATATTCTTTTATAACAATAAGGTCATTATCAAACGATAGTTCCTCAATAATTCTCATTTTTATTAAGTTTTCAACCATAGGTCGCTGAGCGCCCTTGAAAACTTCACTAAACACAACATCGAGAATATAGAGCTTATTGGGAAATATTTTATTCAGAATGCCTATTTGCTCCCCTTTAATAAAATGGATGATTACATCAGCATCAAGCAGTATCTTTTTAGAGTGGTCTATCCTGATTGTCATTCTCTTCGTTATTAGAAACATCAATACCGATTGAATGCATCAGCGTGGCGAAGTGACCCTCTGATATCTTTTCACTATCGAAAAGATTTTTTGCGATAGTTCCATAATCGCCAATGACTAAACCATTATTTCCTGATTCGTATAGGTCGACAGGATAGCCGTATTGTTTGGCGGTTAATTTTATTCGCTGATTGAAATTATCGTAGGATTTCTGAATTAGCCCAAGCTCTTTTAATCGATAAAGCAGGGCACCCCTTGAGCAAGAAAAGTAATGCTCAATCTTTAGAATGGTTTCTATTGATATCTTATCCTTTGCCTGCTCTGCATCGGGAATCAAGTTGTTTATTCCATCATCGGGCATTAACAGGTACGATGCAAATACATCCGCATAGTATTCATGCGATTCATTTTTATTAAAATGACCTGTGCTACAGTGATGAGGTGAAAAATTCTTATCCACATAAAGGTGGTACAACTCGTGACAGATAGAAAAGTTTTGCCTGCCAATGGAATGACTGGAATTGATTAGCATAAACCTAAAATCACCAGATTTTATTGCCATGCCAGAGAAGTTCTCTGAGAGGTTCTTGAAAACGGTGATGATATTAAGTTTAATCAATAAACTTTTTAGCGGGATTGGCTCGGTATTGCCAAATCCCATGCTCATTCTAAACTCTGAGGCCTCTTTCCTAATCGTTAGCAGCATTTAGAATACTATTCATTTTAAGATAGTTGAAAACGATTCGCTTAAATTCAGCAATACTCTGAATATCGGCATCGCTAAATGATTCGCTTCGAAATGCAAATGCAAGGTTAGTGCTTGTAATGGTTGGGTTCTCCTCTAATAGCTCTTCTAGCTCTATACCAAAAAGGTCGGCAAGCTTATTTAAGCTTGTCACAGGAATGTTACGAATACCTTTCTCATAGTTGGATATCTGCTCACGTGTTACTCCTAACAAACTGGCTAAATGTTCCTGAGTATAACCCTGAGCAGCACGGTATTTATAAACATTAGCGCCGACAACATTTGGGGTTTTCATGGCTATAAAATTTGTTACAAATATGTAGGATATATTCTAATTAACGATAAATGTAACAAAATGTTTGCAAATGCCCCAAGAAAATATTTAAAATATTTATAGGTACGATGAGTGAGCCTTACATGGCTTAGTAAAATGGTGATGTTTGTTTTACATTTTTTTAAATTCGGCCACTAGCATCCGAAAGTGCGAAATTTACAAATGCCCTCAGAATCCCCTATTTTGA